>Ga0160427_10000763_pt1 | contig 19586 bp, 16 predicted proteins | sample SolpanmetagenomL_FD_108194 | JGI IMG/M metagenome (GOLD analysis project Ga0160427, IMG submission 108194) | Solar panel surface microbial communities from Lawrence Berkeley National Laboratory, California, USA - L | ecosystem: Engineered > Built environment > Solar panel > Unclassified ...
GGGTGTCGCCGTACATTTTTTCGAGTTCGGCGCGTTGGTCAGCGTTGTAGTTGCCACCAAAACCGCTGGCTCCTACGTTGTCCCAATCGAAATCGTCAATCAATTCTGCCATGAAATAGCAGGCTCCTAAACTACTGAACGCCACCGCCGGAACCCAGAGCGAAGCGCATTTTAAGTTGGTTTCGAAGGCGCGAGCCCCGACCTGCCGCCTTGACAGGGCCGCAAAGGTACGGATTTTTAAACAGAAAAGCTACTAACCGTCAGCCATTCAAGTAGATTATTAGCGCGGCCAAACTCGCTCCGGTTCTTGACCAAGTTGCCAATCAACATAATCGTGGTAGGTTCTCGATATCAATAACGTGTTCAGCTAAAAACGGCACTTCCACGCCCAGGCGTAAATACACATTGTCTTCAAAATCAGAGCAAGCAGGTTGGTTGTCAAGGATGCCGATGTAAGTGTCACCAATTTTCTCGCTGACGATAACATACATTCTTTCGCCTTGAATTTCAATTGTGCCCTCGTTATTAATTTCGATATCAAATATTAAACGAGCGGCTTGCCCACGTTTTAGATTCTGCCTTTCTTCTAGTGGCGGAAGCCAAAACTCATCACCATATTTAGCATGAGCGGCTTCGGCAGACCGTAACTCCCAATAATCGGTTTCTATAGAAGGGAGACGCATAGCCTAGCTGTAATTTGAAAAAACGGAAGCTTGATTATAAGCTTACTCCGGCCGCCGAAACAGCCGGCTGGCCAGCAGCGCGCCCGCCGATAGTAGCGCCCCCGTCGCCACGCGTCGCCATTTCTTGGTAGCAGGCGACTCATACGCTTTGCCGCCGGCTAGCTCGGCCGTTACGGCGTTCAGCGATTTAACCTTGTTGGCGAAGTCGCCGGCTACTTTGCCGCGGATAACGGTCATTTGCTGCAGCACTTCGTCTAGCTCCTCGGGCAACGTTTCTTCCAGCATGGCGCGCACGCGCTTAGCCACGGTGGGCGACTTGCCATTGGTAGAAATGGCGACTTTGAGCTGACCCTTTTGCACCACCGAGGAAAGGTAGAAGTCGCAGAGGTCGGGTGTGTCGGCTACGTTTACGAGCAGGCGGCGGGCACGAGCGGCCGCCTTAATGCGGCGGTGCAGGGCCGGGTCGTCGGTGGCGGCGAAGACGATGTCGGCGGCGTCGAGGTCGGTTTCGAGCCAGCCGCGCTCTACTAGCTGGAGGCGCGGGTGGCTGGCCGCCACGGCGCGCAGCTCAGGCAAAAACGTGAGGCTAACGATGGTGACGGCCGTGGCGGGGCTGCTGCGCAGAATGGCGGTGAGCTTTTCGAGGCCCACGTTGCCGCCGCCTACGAGCAGCACGCGCAGGTTTTCGAGCTTGAGGAAGGCGGGGAAAAGTGGGTTCTGGTCGGGCATCTTTACAGGGAGCAATGGATAGTGCGCAATGAACAATTGCTGGCGGGTATTGTCACTGGCTGGGCAGGCTATCAATTACCGGTGGTGGCGTAAGGATATGGGGTGCCAACCGCTCCAAAAGTCTCCTGCGGCGCTTCGCAGGTGGGGCAGGCATAAGCAGCCAGGCTGGCGAAGGGCGTGCCGGGCTCGATGCCCTGGGCCGGGTCGCCATATACCTCATCATAAACGGTGAAGCAGCGGCGGCACTGATGCAGCGGTGGCTGGTCAGGAGCAGCTTGCGCCGGGCGAGCTACCTCCTCAGGCGCGGCGACCGGCAGGCCGGTGGCGGCCTGCTGCTCATAAAACTGGTCGCAGAGTTGGGTGAGGTACCAAGGCAGGTTCTCGCGGCTCACCTTTTTGCGGAAGCTGATGAAATCCTTGCTATTGGGGTTGAAGTCGCGGGTGTGCAGCACTTCGTACTGCTCGGCGTGCAGGCCGGTTTGGGTGAGGCTGTCAAAGTGGCGACGGATGACGATGGAGCCAAACAAGCCCGTCTTAGGCTGCGTTTTGATAGCGAAGCAGAGCTGAAAAGTGCGGATGTCTTCCTCGTTGAAGTGGCGCACCAGTTCGTGCTTCAGGGCCAGGCCGTGGGCGCAGTGGTCTTCTACTTGCCAGTTCAGCTCGTTGGCGGCGTGGCGCACGTTGATGCGGTGGCGGCGCAGTACGGCGTCCCAGTGCGGGCGGTCGGCTAGCTCAAGGCCTTTGATAATGAGCGACTTCCAAGGGGTAGTGCAAAGCTGGCCGATGCGCGTGCGGAGGCATACCTGGCATACGTCTTTGAGGAAAGCGACCGAAAACTGCTCGTCGCGCCGGTAGATGCCCAGCCACAGCTTGCTGCCGTAGCGGTTGAAGCCTTCGTAGTAGGGCAGCGTAAATTCGGGCAGCGCGAGCGGCGTGGCAACGGGCTGCTCGCTAAAGCGTTGGGTGGCGCTGACGAGGCGGTGCAGCAGCGCGCCATCAGCGGCCGGCTGGTCGTAAAATTTGTCTTTATGGGTGAAAATAGCCCACTCTACGGCTCGGCTCAGGCCCGGAATGTCTTCCGAATACACGAGGCTGGGCCAGCAATACACCGCATTGGTTTGCGGGAAGCGCACGTAGCAATACCAATAATTGCTGGTGTCGGAAGTGATAAAATTGAGGTTGCCGGTGAAGAAAGGAATAAACGTCTGGTGCCGGTCGATGAGGTTGATTTTCAGCTTAGGCTGGTAGTCGAAGAGGTCCAGAATGTCCTTGTACACACCTTCGCGCAGCCACGCCGTGTTGTGAAACACTTCCTCTACCACGTACGAGCTGCTGATGTTGGGGTGCGTATCGGCGTCGATTTCGCAGGGCAAACCGGCCTGAGTCAACGTGTGTAGCAGGCCGCGCCGCTGGCCGGCGCCCACGGTAAAAAGTAGCTGCTGGCGGTTGCCAATTTGCAGGTGCTCGACCTCGGCCCGCTCGGCCGCTTCAAGGATGGTGAGCAGGTCGCCGGCCGAAACGAGGCCACCCGGCAGGTTGATTTTGACGAGGTGAAACAATTTTAATTACCAATTATTTCCGTGTTGATGACTGCTCACGCTTCGTGGGCCGATAACTGATAAGTGCTCACTGCTGCTTGAAGAATGCGCTGCACTTCGGGGCGGCACGAGCCGCAGCCGGTGCCCGCGCCGGTGGTGGCGCACAGCTCTTTAAGCGAGTTGCAGCCGGTGGCGATGGCTTGGCGCAGGTTATCGGCGCCTACGCCGTTGCAGCTGCACACCAGCTTGCCAAGCACCGGCGTGGCCGGGCCGCCGCTACGCAGGAGTTGCAGGCGCTTGTCGCTCAGCTCGGTGCGGTTGGCGATGAGGTCGCGGTATTCCTGGAACTCGTTTTTGTCGCCGATGAGGATGGCACCTACCAGCCGGTCTTGGTGAATGATGCACTTCTTATAGTAGCGCTTGGCCTTGTCGATGAAGACAATCTCTTCGTAGTCAGTCGTGTTAGGCCGCTCGGGTAGGCCGATGCTGCACAGGTCGAAGCCGTGAATCTTGATGATGTTCATGAACGTGCTGCCGCCGTACTGGCTCGCCACGTTGCCGCTGAGGTAGCTGGCTAGCACGGCAGCCTGCTGCTCGGCTGCCGCCGTAATGCCGTAGAGCGTGCCCTTAAACTCGGCAATTTCGCCCAGCGCAAACACGCTCGGGTCGCTGGTTTGCAGGTGCGCATCGACCACCACACCGCGCTGGCAGGCTAGCCCGCTTTCGCGCGCCAGTTCGATGTTGGGCACCGTGCCGATGGCCAGGATAAGGGCGTCGCAGTCGAGCCGCCGGCCACTTTTGAGGCCCACGCCGGTGAGGCGGGCGCGGCCGTAGTACAACTCCACCTCGTCGTTGAAGTAAAGGTCGCAGCCCTGGTCCACCATTTCTTCCTGCAAAAGCTGGCTGCCCAGCGCATCAAGCTGCCGGTCGAGAAAGCGCGAAATGCGTTGGATAATGGTGACGCGAGTACCCACCTCGCGCAGCGAAGCGGCCATTTCGAGGCCTAGCAGGCCGCCGCCCACTAGTACTACGTGCGCCTGCTCCGGCAGATGGCGCTTAAAGTCGTCGGCGTCGGTGCGGCTGCGCATCGTGAAGATGCCAGGCAGCGTGGGCACACCGCGCGGCACCGCCGCCCGGCTGCCGGTGGCCAGGATGAGCACGTCGTATTCGGTGCGCTGGCTTCGTGAATCGACTACGTATTTGTCGGCGCGGTTTACCTCCGTCACGTACACGCCGCGCCGCAGGTCGATGGCGTGGGCTGGTTCCTCGTGGTCCTGCATCTTGACCAACTGCGCCCAACTCTGGTGGCCGCTGATGTAGTCGGGCAGCATCACACGGTTATAAAACGGCTGGTCTTCCTTGCTGAAAATTGTGATGCTATCTACTTGATTCAGTTCACGATATGAGCGCACGAAGCCGTGCGCGCCCGCGCCCGCCCCAATGATGACAATGCGCTGCCGGGGCTTGGCATACTTGACCACCTGCACGGCGCAAAACTTGAAATCAGGCTCTTTGGAAATAGGGTCGAGCTCGTCGGAAGTCACGTTGTTGGCCCGGTTCAGGTCGGAGCCCAGTAGCTTACCCCAGTGCATGGGCAAAAACACCACGCCACGCCGGATGCCGGCCGCTAATCGCGCCGCCACGCGCACCTCGCCGCGGCGCGAGGTCACCGTCACGAGGTCGCCCTCGGCTACGCCCAGCGCCGCCGCATCATGCGGGTGCAATTCCGCAAATGCCTGCGGGCTATGCTGATTGAGCTTGCTGACTTTGCCCGTTTTGGTCATCGTGTGCCACTGGTCGCGGAGGCGGCCGGTGGTGAGGATGAAAGGAAAATCGGCGTCTGGCGCTTCGCTGCGAAATGCGGCCTGAACGGGGTGAATGATGGCCCGGCGTGAGGGCGTGTAAAACTGCTGGTCGGTAAACAACCGGGCCGTATCGGGCGCCGGCTGGCTGGCCCGGTAGGGCCACTGCACCGAGCCGCGCGCTTTCAAGATGCTGTAATTCAGCCCCAAAATATTGAGCGTAGTGCCGGCCGTAAGGCGCGTATGTTCTTCGTAGATAGCCGCCGGGCTAGGGTAGTCAAAGCCTGCAAAACCCATTGCTTGCGCAAATCGGCAGATGATTTCGGCATCGGGGAGGGCCTCGCCGGGCGCGGCTACCACCTTGGCCAGGTGGCTGATGCGGCGCTCTGAGTTGGTCATGGTGCCTTCCTTCTCGGCCCAGGCCGCGGCGGGCAAGATGACGTCGGCATAGGCCAGCGTTTCGGGCTTGTTACTGATTTCCTGCACCACTACATACTTGGCCTTGGCCAGGGCGGCCTCCGCCTGGCGCACGTTGGGCAGGCTGGTAAGCGGGTTGGTGCACACTATCCAGATGGCTTTGAGGCGCCCAGCTGCCAGGGCCTCAAACATTTCAGTGGCCGTGTAGCCAGGCGTGGCCGCCAGCGGCCCGCTGCCCCAAAACTGCTGCACCTCAGCACGGTGGGCGGAGCTGGCCAGGTTGCGGTGAGCGGGCAGCAGGTTGCTGAGGCCGCCCACCTCGCGCCCACCCATGGCATTGGGCTGGCCGGTAAGCGAGAGCGGCCCCGCGCCGGGCCGGCCAATTTGGCCAGTGATAAGGTGCAGGTTGAGCAGCGCCAGGTTTTTATCGACGCCTACGGCGCTCTGGTTCAGGCCCATCGTCCACATTGAGAGGAAGGCCTTAGCACTGCCGAGGTAGCTAGCGGCCAGGCGAATAGCCGCCTCGGGCACGCCGCACAGCTGCGCCGACTCGGCCAGCGGGCGCGCCAACACAATGTCGCGGTAAGCCTCGAAGCCCTCGGCGTGCTGCTCGATAAAGGCCAGGTCGATGTCACCATTTTCGATGAGCACCCTGGCCAGGGCCTGTAGCAGCACCACATCGGTGCCGGGGATGAGCTGCAAATGCACGTCGGCCAGCGCGGCCGAGTCGGTGGCGCGCGGGTCGATGACGATGATTTTAGTAGCGGGGTTGGCAGCTTTGTGGGCCTCTACGCGCCGCCACAGGATGGGATGGCACCAGGCGGGGTTGGCGCCGGCCACCAGCAGGCAATCGGCCAGTTCGATGTCGTCATAGCACACGGGCACGCTGTCTTCACCCAGCGCCATCTTGTAGCCTACCACGGCGCTGCTCATGCAGAGGCGCGAATTGGTATCGAGGTTGTTGCTACCAATAAAGCCCTTCATGAGCTTGTTGAGCACGTAATATTCCTCGGTGAGGCACTGGCCCGAGGCGTAAAAGGCAACTGAGTCGGGGCCGTATTGGTCGATGAAGGTTTTGAAAACCGCCGCCGTGCGCTGCAAAGCCTCGTCCCAGCTCACGCGCTGCAAGGGGTGGTTTCTGCCGTAGCGCATCTGCGGGTACAGCAGCCGGTCCGAGCGGTCGTTGACGGTGTATTGCAGGTTTAACCCCTTGCTGCACAGCGCCCCTTTATTAACGGGGTAGTCGGGGTTACCAACCACTGTGACATCGCCATTTTTTGTGGGCTGCACCAGTACCCCGCAGCCTACCCCGCAGTAGCAACAGATGGAGGCGGCTGCGGGCGAGGAGATAGGCATAGTAAGGTACTAGTTAAGTTGAGCGGCGAGGGTTGGGGTAGGTCTAAGCCAAGGCCAGTGGCGCCTCGACCGGAGCATCGCCAGCTTCTTTCACTACCAAGCGCACCAGCAGTACTACCGCCCCGATGGTAGCCACGCCAAACCCGATGTAGAGGAAAGCCGTGCTGTAGCTAATGTCCTTGGACTTGAAGAGGAAGCCGACCAGCATGGCGCCCAGGTTGCCGCCCGCGCCCACAATGCCGCTCACGCTGCCGATGGCCTGCTTGTTCACGAAGGGCACGATGGAGTAAGTGCAGCCGTTGGCCATCTTCAAAAACAGCGCAAATACCAGCATGGAGGCAATGGCCAGCGGGAGGCTGGGGGCCAGCGAGAAAAACGCGATGCCAATACCTTCGAGCACCAGGAAGGCGCTCAGCAGCACCCACTTGCCTTTGATGCCATAGGCGCGGCCGGTGCGGTCGGCCACGATGCCGCCCAGGCCCCGGGCGAAGATGTTCATGAAGCCAAAGATGCCCGCTAGCAGCCCTGCTGCCACCAGCGTGGCCCCAAAATGGTCGACGAAGTACACGGCCGCCACGTTGTCAATCGTGATTTCGATGCCGAAGCAAGCGCCATAAGCCAGCGCCAGCAGCCAGGTGCGGTAGTCGCGCAGGGCCAGCAGGAAGGTGCCTGCCTTGTTGGCGGGCGTGGCGCGCTCGATAGCGGCGTAGTTGCCGCGCGGGGTATCTTCGGTGTATTTGTAATACAATACGGCCATTATCAGCAGGATAACGCCGGGCACTACCATCGCCAGCCGCCACGAGTTGGCCTTGTCCACGTAGCCCAGGGCCACGAAGCCGGCCGCTACCAGCGGCATCAGCATATTGGCGATGCCGCCGCCGAGGTTGCCCCAGCCGCCAGCCACGGCGTTGGCGGTGCCCACGATGTTGGGGGCAAACATCATGGATGTGTGAAACTGCGTGATGACGAACGACGCGCCGATGATGCCAATGGCCAGCCGGAACAGCAGGAAGCTTTCGTAGCTGTTGCTGAGGCCGATAAGCATAACCGGCACGGCGCCCACCGCCAGCAGTAGCGTGTAGGCTAGCCGCGGCCCGATGGTGTCGCAGAGCTTGCCCATGAGCAGGCGCGCCAGAATAGTGGCCGACACCGACGCAATGACGATGTTGCCTACCTGCCCTTTATCCAAGTGCAATTGCTCGCGCACCAGCGGCATAAGGGGCGCAATGCCGAACCAGCCAAAAAAGCAGAAGAAAAACGTGAGCCACGTGAGGTGAAACGTGCGCATTTGCACGCCCTTGGCGGCGAAGATGTTGAGCTGGGTCAGCGGCTGCTGGGCGGTAGTGGTAGCGTCCATAAGGTGAGTGGTTTGGTGCGAAGTAGCGCAGGCTCTGTAGTCCGCGTTCGAGTAAAAGGCAGTGCAGACGCGGACTACCAGGCCCGCGCTACTTTCAGGCCCAGCCGATGTACACGGTATCGCCCTCTACCCGAATGGGATAAGTCTGGATAGCGCACTCCTCGGCATTCAGGCACTCGCCGGTGAGCAGCGAGAAGGTGCGCTTGTGATAGGGGCAGGCCACCTTGGGCTCGCAGGTTTCGCCGGTGCTGCCAATCATGCCCCGGGCCAGTATCATCTGCTGCTTGTGGGGGCACAGGTTTTGGGTGGCATACCATTCGCCGCGCCGGGCAAAGTTGAAGATGGCTACCTGCTCGCCTTCTACCAGGGCGCAGGCGCCGCCATCGGCGGGCACGTCGGAAGTGTGGCACACGGGCAGCCAGGTAACGTCGGTTGCGGTTTCCATAAAAATGCTAACTAGTTGTTGCGTAAGAATGTAGCGCGAAGCTTCGGCTTCGCCTAGGAGCGCGGCGAGCGGCCTGCCTCAAGGGTTCGTCCGGCTTCGGCTGCTCGCGCCCAAAGCAGCAGCTTTGGGCTACTGGCTACCAGGCTTTGGACATCTTTTGCCCGCGCATCTCGGCAAATGCCATCGTGGGGTCTTTCACCTGGGGCGCATTCACGAAGTGGGTGAATTGCTTGCGCAATTCAGGGTTTTCGACCACTTCCTTCCACTCACAATGGTAATTTTTGATGAGCAGCTCGATTTCGGCTTCCAGGTCGGCGCAGATGCCGAGGCTGTCGTTGATGACTACGTTGCGCAGGTAGGCCATGCCACCGTCGAGCTTATTGAGCCAGGTAGCGGTGCGCATCAGCGGGTCGGCCGTCTTGATGTAGAACATCAGGAAGCGGTCGAGGTACTTGAGGAGCGTTTCCTTGTCGATGTCGCCGGCCAGTAGCTGGGCGTGCTGGGGCTTGGCGCCACCATTGCCGCACACGTAGAGGTTCCAGCCCTTTTCGGTTGCAATTACGCCGAAGTCCTTGGCTTGAGCCTCAGCACATTCGCGCACGCAGCCGCTTACGCCGCTCTTCATTTTGTGGGGCGAGCGAATGCCCTTGTAGCGGTTCTCGATTTCGATGGCAAACGACACGCTGTCGTGCAGGCCGTAGCGGCACCAGGTGCTGCCCACGCAGCTCTTCACGGTGCGCAGGCTCTTGCCATAGGCGTGGCCGCTCTCGAAGCCTTCGGCAATCAGCTCCTCCCAAATAGTGGGCAAGTCGCTCACGTGCGCCCCGAACATATCGATGCGCTGGCCACCGGTAATCTTGGTATATAAATTATACTTTTCGGCGATGCGGCCGATGGCCATCAGCTGCTGCGGCGACACTTCGCCACCCGCCATGCGCGGCATTACCGAGTAGCTGCCGCCCTTTTGGATGTTGGCCAGGTAGCGGTCGTTGGTATCCTGGATAGTGTTTTGCTTGACAATCAACTCGTTCCACAAGCCCGACAAGATGCTGCCCACGGCGGGCTTGCACACTTCGCAGCCGTCGCCGGTGCCGAAGTGGTCGAGTGCCGCGCCGTAGGTGCGGATATCGTTAATTTTCAGTAGGTCAAACAGCTCCTGGCGCGAGTAATCGAAGTGTTCGCACAGCACGTTTTTGATGTAGGCGCCCTGCGCCGTGAGCGTGCCGTTGATGAGGTCTTTCACCATCGGCACGCAGCCACCACAGCCGGTGCCGGCTTTGTTGCACTTCTTCATCGCGTCCACGCTGGTGGCGCCTAGCTCGGTCACGGCGTCGCAAATCATGCCTTTCGTCACGGCCTCACACGAGCAGACGAGCGCCTCATTGGGCAGGCTCATTACGCCGGCGCCTTCACTGGTCTCGCCGCCGCGGGCGCCCAAAATGAGGTCCTCCGGGTGCGGCGGCAGCACGATTTTGTTGTTGACCGTTTGCAGTAGCATGTTGTACGCCTCGGCGTCGCCAATGAGCACGCCACCAAGCAGATACTTGCCGTCGGGACTGATATTGATGCGCTTGTACACGCCGCTGTGCGCGTCCTCAAACACGATGCTGCGGCTGTGTGGCTCGGCAATAAACGGGTCGCCGAAGCTGGCCACGTCCACCCCAATCAGCTTAAGCTTGCTGCTCATGTCGTAGCCTGTGAAGGCGCGGGCGCCTTGCTGCAACTGGCTCACTACCACCTCTGCCATGTCGTAGCCGGGCGCTACGAGGCCGTATATCATGCCGGCGTGCAGCGCGCACTCACCGATGGCAAAAATGTGGGAGTCGCTGGTGCGCATCTCATCATTGACCACGATGCCGCCGCGCAGGCCCACTTCCAGGCCAGCCAGCTTGGCTAGCTCGTCGCGGGGCCGGATGCCGGCCGAAATCACCAGCATATCGACTTCCAGAATGGAGCCGTCGCCGAAGTGCAGGGAATCAATCTTGCTGTCGCCACCGATGTGCGAGGTGGCTTTGCTAAGGTGAATCTTCAGCCCCAGCGCTTCCAGCTTGCTTTGTAGCATGGCGCTGCCGGCGGTGTCTATCTGCCTGGGCATGAGGCGCGGGGCAAACTCTACCACGTGGGCATCGGCCACGCCGAGGTCGAGCAGGGCTTTGGCGGCTTCGAGGCCCAGCAGGCCGCCGCCGAGCACGGCGCCGCGGCGGGCGGTGGCAGCGTAGGCCTTTATTTCGTCAAGGTCCTCGATAGTGCGGTACACCATCACGCCTTTCTTCTCCACGCCGGGCACATCGGGCACGAAGGCCGACGAGCCGGTGGCCAGCACCAAGTAATCGTAGGGCTGCACCAGGCCGCTGCGGGCGTGCACGGTGCGGCTGGCTCGGTCGATTTCCTGCACCGCATCGCCTAGGTGCAGCACGATACCATTGTCGTGGTACCACTGTTGCGGAGCCATCAGCAGGTCGTCGGCAGTTTTGCCGCCAAAGTACTCGCTTAGGTGCACGCGGTCGTAGGCCACGCGGGGCTCTTCGCCGAATACTACGAGGTTGAAAGCGGTCGACTTAGCGAGGAGCTTCTCGCAAAATTTGTAGCCGACCATGCCGTTGCCGATAACAACGACGGTTGGTTTTCCCTGCGGTGCCATACTAACCAGTGAGGTATAGATAGAAAATAAATTGGCAAAATCGAGGGGGTGGGGAGGGGGAGAGAAGGAGCGCGGAGCGAAGAGATGACTTAACTAAATCCCTGTAAATGCAGGGGTGTTAAGTGCATGTTTCGACAAACTTAAACAAAATAGACCTTATGTCAAAGGGGGTATCTTGTAAATAGTGGTTAAATTTTTTAAGTAGCACCTTTATTTTTAAGGGTATTTTAAGCGAGTGAATAAATCAGGTGATAAGCCTGCTTTTACCCGAGCAGGTAATTGGCAGCTTTTCTTTGTAGGCTGCCTTGGCTAGCCTACATTTCTGCACTTACCGATATCCCCATGGCCCGTTTGCCCATTCTTCCCGAACTGTATGTAGTAGGCGCTGGCCCCGGCGACCCCGAATTGCTGACCCTGAAAGCGCACCGCATTCTGCAAAAGGCCGACGTGATTCTCTACGATAACCTGGCCAACCAGGAGCTGCTGGCCTTAGCCCCCACGGCCTGCGAGTGCATTTACGTGGGCAAAAAACCCTACGGAGAGTATACGCCCCAAGAGGTTATCCACGAGCTAATCCGCGAAAAGGCGCTGGCTAGGGGCCGCGTCATTCGCCTCAAGGGCGGCGACCCGTTCATCTTCGGGCGGGGCTTCGAGGAGATGCTGTTTGCGCGTAGCCACGGCATTGCGGCGCACTACGTGCCGGGTATTTCGAGTATGCAGGCCGTTGGTTTTGAAGATATTCCGCTCACGCACCGGCAGGTGAGCGAAGGTATCTGGGTGCTCACGGGCACCAAAAAAGATGGCGCGCTTTCGGCCGATTTGCGGCTGGCCATGCAAAGCAACTCGACGGTGGTTATCTACATGGGCATGAAAAAGCTGCCTGAAATTGCGGCCACCTACGTGCAGGAGAGTCGTGGGCACACGCCGGCGGCCGTGGTCATGCATGCGTCGCTACCGCAACGCAAAGTGGTGGTAGGCACTGTGCAGGAGTTGCCGGCGCTGGTAGCCGCGGCGGGCATTACATACCCAGCTATCATCTTTATCGGCGATGTAGTGGGCGTGGGCCGGCAATGGTAGCGGGTGCTATTCGTTGCCTGGCTGCGCCCGAATGCGGCTCATCGCTGGCCGTTTGATGCTCAGGCAGGATTGGTAGAAATAAATTCTACGCCAGCGCCTTGCTCACCAGCGCCAGCGCTTCGGGTGTGAAGGGCAGTTGCAAGGCTAGCGCGTGGCCGCGCTCGGTCATCTTGGGCCAGGTCTTCTGCACTATTTCAATCACCTTTTCCTCGGGGTGATGGGCAGCAAAGGGTAGAAAATAATACTCTAGAAACACCAGGCAGATAACGTCTTCCAGAAGCTGTACCTCGGGGTCATCCTTCAGGCGCAGCTTCTGCACCAACTGCTGCACGCGCTCGATATCGGCTGGCGCATAGCCGGCCTGGGCCAGCAACTCGCCGGCTAGCTCGGCGTGATACTTTTTGAGGGTGTTGCGCCACTGGTGATAGCCAGGGCGCGTCAGAGGAAAGTCTTGGCGTGGAATACTCCAGCGGCGGATGTGCTGGCAGCGAGCGGCCAGCTGCACGGCCTCGGGCGCGTCGGGCGCCACGCGGCCCAGGCAGGCCGTCATGCGCTGGGCATAGAGCAACTCTTTGGGCACCAACTCACCGGCCTCATTGGGTTCGAGGTTAGGGTCTGCGCTATTGGCAGCGTCAAACAGGCGAAAGGCTTCGGCCAGGTGGAGAGTAGGGATGGGCATATAAAACAATGAAAACAAGCGGCGAGTCGCAAAGAAAGCAGCCGCTGCCTAGCGGCCGGCCACGCTGCCGCCAGGCAGCGGCAGGCCATCGCGCAGGAGCGGCCGAATAGTTGCCAGGGGCAAAAATACTCGTACCTCGCCTTGGGCATACGCCGCAATCTCGTAGGGCTGGTAGATAAAGACGGCCCCGCCGGTAGTCAGGTACACGTTGTGAGTTACGGGCATCTGCTTTACAAAGAGCTGCTTGTCGAGTGGGTCGGTGGGCGCTAGCCCCACGAGCGGGCGCACGGCCTGCCCGAGCAGGGCGGGTAGTTGCTGGCTGGCCTCGGGCCGAAAAATATCGGCATAGCGCAGGCGGCGGCCAGTGCGCAGGTCGTAGCTGGCCGCCGTTGAGCTATAGGAGCCGTGCGCGCCCCCGCTAAAATTGTAGCGAAAAAAGGCCAGGCTCAGCAAGTTAGTCTGCCGATACAGCACGTAGGTATTGGTCTGGTCCTCGTAGCTGAGGCCGGGCGCATAGGAGCCGATGCCCGCTGTATCAGCGGCAGCCGGGCGCGTATCAGTGGCATCCTCGCGGTACTCTTTAAAGAATTGCTGCCGCTGCTGCTTGTAAAGTGCCGCGAGGGCCACGGGTGGCAAGCCATCGAGCGTGTCGCCGCGCAGGGCGAGCAGCATGTTATCGGTCAGTCGTTCGCGCAAGCTATCGTTGCCCCCGGTGGGCACCAGCGCCTGCAAGCTGATGTGGCCGTGCGGCGACTTCGCCTCCTTCGGAAACGCCGCCGCCGAATCGGCAAAGTAGCGCACTACAAACGTGAGCGCGCCCGGCGTGGGCTGCACCAGGCGCAGCCGCGCCGGCTGCCCGCCCACGGTGCCAGCCAGGTCGCCACGGCCGGCCTGGCGGCGCAGGCGCCAGTATAGCGTCGGGCCGTTGGGGTCGATGGCCTTCTCCGGGCTCGTCTCAAACAGCACCACGCTATCGGGGGCCGCGCTGGGCTGGCCTTGTAGCGTATAAGGGTGGCCATCAAGGCTATAATAGCTGCCAAAGTGGCCCACCATGCCCGTGGCATCGAAGCTGCGCGGGGCTGCTACTAGGTGCAGCGTAATGCTGTCGGCCTGGCCGGGCAGCAGGGCGCGGTATACCCGGTAGGAGGCGCCCGGTGAGTTGGCCGGCGCCGACGATGGTTGAGCCGCGCCAGCCTCAACGGTGGTCATGGTGGTGGAAGCCGGCTGGTTATTGCAGGCGGCCAAGCCAAGCAGCCCGGTCAGTGCTAGAAAAGAGCGTTTCATGGAGCAAATGACGGGCACAACGCTGAGCCCGGCTGCCAGGGCCAACAAAACTCCCTACCGGAAGCCGACACCATGCCAGCCCTTGCCACTGGAGCCGCCCAGGTATTTAACAGGAAAATTATGTCATTTGTAATCCCGACAGTTAGGCTTTACGTACCTCACCCAGACATTTCCCCTTTCCTTTTCCAGCTTATGAATCTCATCAAAGCAGGCAGCGACGCTGCCGGTAAGCCCATCGAAATCAATTACGTAGACTACGGCCAAGGCAATCCTGTCGTGCTTATTCACGGCTGGCCGCTCGACTTACAGTCCTGGGAGTTTCAACTAGCTGAGCTGCCCCTGCACGGGGTGCGCGTGGTGGCCTACGACCGCCGGGGTTTCGGCAAGTCATCGAAACCGTGGGATGGCTACGACTACGACACCCTGGCCGACGACCTGAAGGCCGTACTCGATAACCTCGACCTGCAAAACGTGACCCTCGTCGGCTTTTCGATGGGCGGCGGCGAAGTAGCCCGCTACATGAGCCGCCACCAGGGCGCGCGCGTGAGCAAAGTAGTATTTATCAGCGCCGTAACGCCGTATTTGTTGAAAACCGACGACAACCCCGACGGTGTAGACAAATCGGTATTCGACGACATGCTGAAGGGCATTGGCAAGGACCGCGCTGATTTCCTGGGCACGTTTGCCAAGGGATTCTACGGCGTGGGCCCCATCAGCCACCCGGTGAGCCAGGCCGTGCTCGACTGGAGCCAGAGCATTGCGCTGCAAGCCACGCCCCGCGCTACCACTGAGTGCGCGAAGGCCTTTAGTGCAACCGATTTCCGCCAAGATTTGAAAGGCATTAAGGTGCCCGCGCTGTTCATTCACGGCGATGCCGATAAAACGGTGCCGCTGGATAACAGCGCCAAGCGTGCGGTGCAACTGGTGCCCGGCGCCCAACTAGTAGTGTACGAAGGTGAGGCGCACGGACTCAACGTAACGGCTCCCGACCGTCTCAACCGCGACCTGCTGACGTTTATCAGCGGCCAGCCGGTATCGGAGACGTACTCCAAGAGCGAGGCAGACCCTGAGGGTGCCGCCGAAAAGGCTACTTACTAGCGCCAAGCGTAGCCATGAATAGAAAAGGCTCCCTGCCAAGCGGCAGGGAGCCTTTTCTATTCATGGCTGCTGAGTATTATCCCAGATAGGCGTGCCAGTTCTGGTCCAGCGTGCCGGCCGAGAGCTTGAGAAAACCGGCTAGGGTCGGTTTCTTAGGTTGCGTGCGCAGTGGCATGTTAGCCTCGGAAGGCGTGCGCTGGCCCTTGGCGTGGTTGCAGCGCGAGCAGGCGGCCACGAGATTAGTCCAGCCGGAGTCACCCCCACGCGAGCGGGGCATTACGTGGTCGAGAGTCAGCGTCTTGGTCGAGCCGCAGTACTGGCACTCGTACTGGTCGCGCTTAAAGATATTGTGGCGGCTGAGCGCAATGCCTTTGTAAGGCACCCGCACGTAGCGCGCCAGCCGGATGATGCTGGGCTTGGGAAAAGCCTGCGAGATGGTGCGCAACACGCCGTGTTCCGACTTCGCCACCATTTCCGCTTTGTCGAGAAATAACAATACGAAGGCCTTTTGCACGCTGCATAAGGTAATGGCGGTGTAGTCGCCATTGAGTACAAGCACTTTTTGGTCCATATACGAGAGGCGAAAACTAGTTGCACGCAAGCTACTAGGTTTCATGCATATGAACAAAAAACCCCGGCCGAATAATTCCGCCGGGGTTGCTGCAAATAGTTGGGGTTTTCGCCTTATTCGATGGTGTGAAACAGGCGGCCCCAGCGCACTTTGTGCGCCGCGTCGCCGAAGGGGTCGAGCGAGAGCCAGATGAGTACGGCCTTGCCTACGATGTGGTCTTCGGGCACGAAGCCCCAGAAGCGCGAATCCTCGGAGTTGTGGCGGTTGTCGCCCATCATCCAGTAGTAGTTCTGCTTGATGGTGTAGCTCGTGAGGGGCTTGCCATTCTGCTGAATCATGCCATCCGGGCCCCAGCTGATGCCGGGGTTATGCTCGTACTGGCTCACGATTTTGTAGTAGATGGCGGCGTTGGCGGGCGTGAGGGCGATGGTCTGGCCTTTCTTCGGAATGGGCAGCGGGCCATAGCTGTCGAGCTGCCACTTGCGCTGTACCGCGCTCATGGCGCCCGACACGTGGAAGTCGGCCACGTCGGGAAACAGCTGCACCTGGGGCGCCGTTACGGTCAGGGCCTTTACGTAGGGCTGCTTGCGGAAATAGTCGGCCACCGCCGCCGGGCAGCTGATAACGTAGCCGAGCTTGCCATTCTCCGGGTTGGTGCCCGCACCGGGAATGCCATCGGGCTGGTCGTAGTCCACCACGCCCTGGTCGTGCAGCGCTTGGCGCACCTCGTCGTTAGGCGTTTCCACTTCCATGAAATATGTCGTCTGGGGCGCGCCGCCGATAGTGCCGGGCTTGCCATTCAGAAATACCTGGCCCTGGCGGATTTCCAGCGTGTCGCCCGCAATGGCGATGCAGCGCTTGATGTAGTTGGTGCGCAGGTCGGCTGGGTACTGCTGCTCGTGCGGCACGTGGAATACCACCACATCATTGCGCTTGATGGAGCTAAAGCCTGGCAACCTGTACGTGGGCAGCTGGATGAGGTCGGAGTAACTCTTGATGCCGAAAACTGGCAGCGTCTGGTGCGTCAGGGGCACCTGCAAGGGCGTTTGCGGGGTGATGGGCCCGTAGTGCAGCTTGCTCACAAACAGGTAGTCGCCCACCAGCAGTGAGTGTTCCATGCTCGGCGACGGGATGACGTAGGCCTCAAACGTGGCCCAGCGAATGAGCGTGGCCGCGATAACCGCAAACAGCAGCGAATCGACCCACTCGCGGCTTTTAGTCTTGGGCGGCGGGGGTGGGGCAGTAGGGTCAGTTTTGCGAAAGAGCATGAAACGGGGGCGAGCAAAGGCTCAGCAAAAGAATATTCGGCAAAGAAACGATGATAACCCGAAGTGCCGGGCCGCGCTACAGCCCCAGCAGTTCCTTCATGCCAAATACGCCGTGGCGGCCGGGCAGCCACTCGGCCGCCAGCAGCGCGCCCAGCGCAAAGCCCTCACGCGAGTGGGCCTCGTGGCGCAGCTCAATGGTATCGGCGCTCGATACGTAGCGCACCTCGTGGGTGCCTACCACCTCGCCGCGCCGCTCGCTGAGCACGGCCAGCTCGTGCGGGGCCTGGGCGGGGGCATTGCGCCAGGTAGTCTTGGCCGGGAAGTGAGCCAGGATGCCCTCGGCCGCCGTGAGGGCGGTGCCGCTGGGCTGGTCCACCTTGTGGATGTGGTGAATCTCGGTCATCTGCACATCGTAGCCAGCCGCAAACTGGTTCATCTTGGCCGCGATGTACTCGTTGAAATGAAAAAACAGGTTAACGCCCACGCTGTAATTGGAAGCGTAGAAGAGCGCGCCGTTGGTCTGGGTCGTCAGCTCTTTCGCTTCGTCGAAGTGGTGCAGCCAGCCCGTGGAGCCGCACACTACCGGCAGGCCCTGGCGCAGGCAAGCCGCCACGTTGGCAAAGGCCGCCTCGGGGTGCGTAAACTCGATGGCCACATCTACCTGCTCGGGCGTGAAATCCTCAATGCGCCGGGCAGATGTCTGGTGGTCTACGACACCCACAATTTCGTGGCCCCGGCCGGTAGCAAGGCCAGCTATCGTCTGGCCCATTTTGCCGTAGCCGATAAGAAGAATTTTCATAAGACAGATAAGGTCAGCGCGGGGCGCTTATTTAACGCGCAGCGTGAGGGCCAGGCCAGTGGCAGGCACCAGCTGGCCCGGCACCGGCAGCAGCGTGGGGCGCAGGCGCAACGAGAGGTCGTCGCTCACGTCAAAATCGTGCAGGTGGGCGTCTACCACGGCGTCGAGTATTTGCAGCGAGTAGCCCAAGGCGCTCAGCAGGATAAACAAATCGACGTAGCGGCGGTAAAAAACAATGCCGTTCTGCACGTTGGCGGTCGATGTTTCGCGACGGGCATTTGGAAACTCATCGGCATCGAGCGCTGCTGGCAGCATAGTGGGCCGGGGCGTCAAATACTTGTTGGCGTCTGAGTATTCGGAGAAGTGCTTTAAGTAAAAAACTTCGGCGTAGCCCAGGCCGCCCAGCATACCATACACAATGGGTAGCTTCCAGTAGCGCTTGTTATAAATCTGGCCGGCGCCCGGCACCAGGGCCAGCAGGCCCGCCTTTTGGGGGCGCGTCACGTGCAGGCCAAACAGGCGCTCGGTGCGCTTGGCCGAGTCGGCGGCGGCTAGGGCTTTGCGCTCCTTCTTGCTTGGCTTGCGCACAGTCGCCGTGTCGGGGCGCACCACGCGCGGCGCCGCCGGATTTACGTCCAGCGGGTTAGTCGAGGTCGGGAGTTGGGCGTAGGCCGGCTGCGCGCTGGCTAGGAGCACTAGCAGGCCCAGCAGCCAGCCAAGGCCGCCCAGCCAGCGGGCGGGCAACAGGGAATAGTCTTTCATAAGCGAGCCGCTAACGCCAGCCGGCGACCAGAATTGCGGTACCTACGCCGGTTGCAGAATGTGCAGGATGCGCTGCATGTCCTCCACCGAGTCGAAGGAAATCTTGATTTCGCCCCGGCCCTGCGCGCCCGGCCGTAGCTGCACTTTAGAGCCAAAATGGTCGGTGAGCTGGCGCTCGGTGCGGCGCAGCTCGGCCACGGGAACTACGGGTGCGGCTGGCGGCTGGGTAGCGGCGCTGCCGGGCGTGGGGCGGGCCGCGCCATTGCGCACCAACTCTTCTACGCGGCGCACCGACAGGTCCTCGGCCACAATGCGGCGGTAAAGGTCCACCTGCTGCTGCGGGTCTTCGATACTGATGAGCGCCCGGGCGTGGCCCATGCCAATCACCGAGTCGCGCAGGCCAATCTGGATGCTGGGCGGCAGCTTCAGCAAGCGCAGGTAGTTGGTCACGGTCGAGCGGTTTTTGCCCACCCGCTCTCCCAGGTCTTCCTGGCGCAACTGGCACTCGGAGAGCAGGCGTTGGTAGCTGAGCGCAATCTCAATCGCATTCAGGTTTTCGCGCTGAATGTTCTCGATGAGGGCCATTTCCAGCATCTGCTGGTCGTCGGCCTTACGTACGTAGGCCGGAATGGTGTCGAGGCCGGCCAGCTTGCTAGCTTGCAGACGGCGTTCGCCCGAGATGAGCTGGTAGGAGTTGGTGCCCAGCTGGCGCACCGTCACGGGCTGAATGATGCCCTGAATCTTGATGCTATCGGCCAGCTCGGCCAGCGACTCTTGGTCGAAGTGCGTGCGCGGCTGGTAGGGGTTGGCCTCAATGTGGCCCACCGGAATCATACCTACCGAGCTTACGGGGTTGGGCGTGGCGGCAATGAGGTGCTCGCTGGGCTTGTCGTAGCTGCCCTCAATGAGTGCGTTGAGGCCCCGGCCCAGGCCGCCGATGCGGCGCTTGGCGGCAGCCGCCGCGCCAGGGTTGGCGTTCAGGGCAGCCTGGATTTTCTCGTTGTTCTTCTCTGCGGACATCTTGGCAAGGGGCTGGGGGCCGAAAGGCCGGCGCGCCCAGAACTTCAAAATTACGGACTA
>Ga0160427_10000765_pt1 | contig 19572 bp, 18 predicted proteins | sample SolpanmetagenomL_FD_108194 | JGI IMG/M metagenome (GOLD analysis project Ga0160427, IMG submission 108194) | Solar panel surface microbial communities from Lawrence Berkeley National Laboratory, California, USA - L | ecosystem: Engineered > Built environment > Solar panel > Unclassified ...
GTTTGACCCTTAAACCTCCTGTTGTCCGCCAAGTGTTTCATGTCTGCTTCGCAACTTGTCAAACTGAAACAGCAAACTCAAACAGCAAACACAAACATTGTCTAAGGCCTGTTAAGGTGGATGTCAGAAGAGAGCGAGATCGATCATCAAACTAGTAGAGCATTGACATTGTAAAGTGAAGCTAGTGGGGAAATCCTAGTGGTCGTGTATATGCTGAAAGTCAAAATAGACTGAAATCAGGAAATACACAGCAGTGTGAGCACGACACCGTATCGAAGTTAGCCCATGCAGAGCAGTTGTGGAGAAGATGTACCTCGCAGGAAATTGTAAAGGGTGGAAGAGATGATAAGAGCAGTGATTTGTGTTATCCAGCCTCCGTATTCGATCAGGCCATTCACGACGATCAATTCGGTTCTTTAATGATTATGCTTTATTATACAGACTCAATTGGAGTTCTCCGTTATATCTTGAGTTCAAATCTACTTCTTCTCGGTGGCGGGTCTGCTAGGGCCGTCGACAGCCTTCTCGACCTGTCCTGCAAGACCGTCCTTGGCAGCATCGAATTGAGAACCAATTACACCGTCCTTGCTGAAAGGTCCACCAATCCTAAAGATCGCTATTAGTGTCTTCCCGTACTGCGTAGCTTCACATCGAACTCACTTCTCGCCAATCTGTCCTACAGCTCCATCGGGGTTGAACTGCTTACCGACTGCACCTCCAGAGGAGACGGCTGAGGGGTTCTGTAGGATATTGTCAGCAGAGCTCATTTAGCGGAGAGATTGTGCAAAAATACCTTTGGGTTGGTGTCCTTGGCCTCACCAGCAGCTTGGCTGGCGGACTCGATCCTGCTGTCGGCCATGGTGCGGACAGAGATGGAGGCGGGACGGAAGACAGAGGTTGTCGACTTGGCGACGTTGATGCGGGTGATTTGACGGAGCATGTTTGTGATAGGTGGTGTGCCGTTTGCTGATTGTGGAGGGATAGATTGTCTTTGATACTGGAGCTGGAGAAGATGTGTAGAATGCAGAAAGCTGTAGCTAATGTACAATATACGAGAAGTCCCAATGGCCCCTTGAAATGCACAACGTCATCAATGATCCTGTCCCACCTGAACCTCACGTGACCTGGAACTATTGAGAAGGTGATTTCATTTCAGTGTTCATATTGCTCGAGGATTTGGGAGGCTAGCAAAAGCAATAGAACTTCGGGCAAAGTCTTTGTATTCACTCATGTGCTGTCACTCCTCCAGCTTGCAGGTAGTAGCGACGAGAATATATGCAAAGAAGTAGAAAAAGCAATTATGTAGAATCTGAAACACCGCAGAAATGCAGATATGCTGTGCAGCCATGACCCGTTTCCATCCTCCCCTTTCATGTCCCAGGTCGTATCATTCGTAAATCATTGAAACGAGTATGCGCTCCCCTAACTCATGCTGTATCACAACTTTCACCTATGCCTTGAAAGGGACCTCTCTTTTCAACGCCTTTTGCTCGCCTTCCTTACGACTGCCAACTTCTTGATGCACGACAGTCCCAATACCTCCTTCCATATTCGTGACATTGTACACAGTGTATCTGACGTCGTCCAGATAGAGCATGACTGGCTGCTCGACACCATCAATCTTGAACTCGACTCTTGATACGGCTTTAAATGATCCAGGGAGATTTGCTTCCACCATTCCCATTGTAGTTGGGTTGTCGCGAGGGAAGTAGAAGGATATGGCGTGTGCGGTGGGCAAGAGCGACCCAGGCGTGTAACCGAGGATTTCAAGAGTACACCTAGAACAGACACGTTAATGAAAGTGGTCGTTGATAGGCCGAAAAATGCGACTAACCACCCTGGCAACTGTCTGGGAGCAATATGCACATTCATATCCTTGACACTACAACCCCACCAGAATTTCTCCAAATCGAAGAATACAATCTCACTCCCTTCATAGCTTGTGGTGAGTGCAGGTGGGAAGAAGTCTTTCAGTACAGGTGCAGAAGCATAGTTTTTGCCAGAGTGGACTTCGACACCGGAGAAGGAAGTAGAGGATGTATCTGGTGATGAGAGACCGAAGCCAGCCCAGGATAATTGGGAGTGTACGCCAACTGGAGCGAGCATGTCGTAGGTAGGTTGTGTTGCATCACGGTCTTCAAGCTGGAATGCGAATCAGGTCAGTCTTCCTTGAAAGAGCTCAGTGAGCAGATAAAGGACGTACTGTTGAGACAAAGGTTTCTGAAGTGAATGAAAGAGCAGATACAGAGGTTAAGAGAAGGACAGTTGTGGCGGTGAGGAGGACGCTGATTGTGGACTTCATCTTGAGTGCTTGACTGAAAGCGAGTGTGAATGACGGAGGCGAGAAGATGCTGCAAAGGGCGCAGAAAGTGTGGTGTTTCAGTGAAAGGAAGACCGTAATGGTTCGCTTCGACAAAGACGTGAAGGACGGCCTCGTCGAGATGATATGCTTTTGTGTTTTGTTCGTCTGTTACTCCAGGAAAATGATCGACGAAAGGAAGCACGCGCTGGCTTAAGCTTAAACCTCCAGATGAAACAAAACGAGTGTCACAAGGTGAACGAACGTGACTTGAGGTGTAAGTCGAGAATGAGGTTATTGGTCGAAGCTGGAGGTTGTGTGTTGTCTGCTAGTCGGAAACTGGAGATTGCATGCACTTTGTACTTGACCTGTCTCCCTCAATACTCGAGCAGCCGTTTCCTCTTCACTTTCCGCTTCCAAGCATGACACTAGACCCCTTGTGACCATCGCCGTCCAAAAAGTGACAATTCCGCCAGGTACAGTTTTGTGATTGGTTGGTAGAAGTGGTTCCTGTTTATCCCACGGATTTCGAGCATGGACTGAAACGGCGCCGGCGGCGGCCCGATCGTGCATAGTGGAGACTTGAGTCGACATCGAAAATGCAAGCAACAATTGACGGAGGGCAACGAGGTTTCGACTGCTGTGGCAGGACAGAGCCACTCAATGACTGGCAGTATTGAGACTGTACAAGTATATAGCATAATGCCTGGACGAAAGCATTGTATGAGGAGTGCCGAGCTACAAAATGTGGGAAGGGATTAGATTGCAGGCAGAGAGTCATCTCCTGTCCTAACTTTTGAGATGTCTCGCACAACGACAATGAAAAGCCGCAAAAACTTGAAGCAGCACACTACACACTCACACCTCTTACGGACCTTCCAGTCCAACAGAAATCATCAGAGAATTGCTCGACATGATGTCTTGGCTACTAGCCTAACGGATATGGCTTCTCGAAGGTTTTTTGATGCCGTACAAAACCGTGGTAAGGCTATACCTGCCTTACCACAGTTAACAGACATCAGGACGTGCTCATAATCATGCTCGTGCTGTGCCTCCGTCTGTCTGGAGTAGCTGTTGTGGTGTTGTTTCACAAGGCTATCGTAATCCTCCTTGGCTGTTTCTGCCCATCTTGTCCGATTCCTGATCCTGCACAATCAATGCACATATCATTCATTCTCCTTTCTCTTCTTCGATGCCTGATGATTATTATCATCCTCAGATGCGTGCTTGCCGTTACCTTTCTTGCCAGTCGTGGAATCGCCATCTTCTTTGTGCGGCTTGATGACCTTACTTTCACCTTGCTCGTCCCTTTTCTCCTCATCCTCCTCCTCCTGGTCAGACATCTTCTCTCGCGCTTCTTTCCCTTCAGCACTCTCGTCAAGATCCACTTGGTCTTCATCCTCATCTTGCGCCTTCTTAGCCTCTTCTTTCTCTTCGTCCTGCACACCCATTTCTTCTAGCCTGTCAATCTCCTCGCCATGCACCGGGACATCTTGATCCATTCCCTCCTTCTTATTTTGTTCCTCATCACTCTTGCCATAGCCTTCTCCATGTAAGCCGGATTCAAACTCACCCTTCTTTGCTGCCTTATGTTGTCCGCTTGTCAATGGAGGATGTGAAGAGGCTGTGTGACCGGACTGGTTCTGGATCTGGTCGTCCTCGGAAGGTTTGTCGCCTTTGCTGGAGGCTTGCCCCTCTCCGTTGTCCTTTTTGTCTTGCTCGTTCTCAGTAGCATCGTCATCTTCTTTGCTCTTCTGCTCATCTTCTCCTGGCTTGCCAGCTAGCAGCTGCACTGTTTCATCCTTGGTTAGCCCTACGACCGCAGGTGCACCTTCGCCAAAAACACCTTGGGCAAAAGATCGAAGCAAGGCGGGATTGCCTTCGCCATGCACTGCATCGTCGTTCAGGTCGAAATTGGAGCTGCCGGGTGCTTTCCCATCCTCGGATGGTGCGACTGCAATTGCACGACCTGAGGAAGGTTGATTAGCGAATTGATGCCATAATCAGCTTAGTTGTCTATTGTGTATACCTTCGATTGTTTCATCACAACAACACCTCAAAACTGCTGCACAACGTCTTCGGTTTCTCCCGCTTTGATTCCTTGAGCCTCCAACTGCTTCACCTTTTCCTTTGCAATACCGGCATTGATCCAAGTTGGCGCAAGCAAGTTCATTCTGACACCGCCAAGCAATGCGCTATGCCCTCTGATACTCTTCCAAAGTCCTCGGACTGCCCACTTGCTCGCAGTATAGTCGCCAACCAGTGGATGGTCACCATATCCCGCAAGACTACCAATGAGAAGGAGGTGCTTCTTTTCCTTAGCAGCGTTGGCGTCAGGGTCGCGAGTCGCTTTGAAGTAGTAGAAGGCAAGGTTGGCTGTGTAGAGAACACCGGTAACATTGATGTCGATGGTTTTTTTAGGTGGCTCAGGAGGGTCTTCGCCTAGTGAGGCAGTACTCAAGCCAGCAGTACTGAGAATGGAGTTGCCCGTCCATCCGGCGCACGGGATCACAATATCAAGTGTAGCGTGAGGCGAATGAGCAATAGCGGCTTTGAACGCCGTGATTTGCGAAGACCAGGAAGTGACATCTGTGTGTACGAACTTGACACTACAAGAACGGTGATCGTTTGTCAGCTCGATATATCTGACAGGTAATAATGCCAAGCTGCAGCTCTACTTACTGATGACCTTGTAGCGTGAGTTTTTTCGAGGCAGTCGTCCCAGCTTCGTCATCGATATCGGCGATTGTCACGTAGGCTCCATTCTCAGCAAGTGCAGTGGCGATACCTAGTGGTGAAATGTGTGAGGAACTATGCTTCTTTCACTTTGTGCAGTAGGTAATATGCGAGAAGACACTAGGCATACCAAGTCCAAGCCCACTGCTTCCGCCAGTCACAATAGCACACTTGTTGCGCAGAGAGTTTGTGTCAAACGATTTGTCAAAGTCGACGCTGAATGTTTCGAAGGGTGAAAGAGGCATTGTGTAAGTGGATGGAAATATCTTTCTTTCAAGAGTCTGGCAAGATATGCATATCAGGGGAATGGACGAGAAAAGTCACAGGGCAAGTCGGAAAGAAACATGCAAAAGACCACGACGAGAGCTAGAAGAGCGATCTTGTTCTGTTCCATACTAGTCTGAAAGGTGAAACACTTTCGGGAGACGCGATCGATTTGGAGACGGACCCACATTTATACTTTTGCTCAGTATGTCGATGTCCGATTCGATATTGCTCGCCTAAAACCTAGTGTGAGGAGTGCTGGAGTACTTTAGTATTCGCTAGACCCCCTCCACACTGCCGTACTCTTGATGAGGTACGGTCTAGGATAGGTGCCCATTAAGGTACGAATTCAGCTATATCCTGGGTTGTGAAGATGACTGGATGGATACTCAATTTTGAAACGGGGTATGTAGTCGAACTTCGTTATTGGTCTACATGCTATATTTCTTCCTCAAGACAATGATACAGCTTCACGACTAGCCATCACTACACCTTCCATATCACAAGTCTGCCATCAACACCGCTTGTGGATACCTTGCTTACTCTGCCGCCGCTGCTTTCGTACACCCTGAGCGTGCTGATAGTGTTTTGATGCACCGTCTTGAGCTTGGTATCATCTTGAGTAGAGTTCCTGCCTCGCAAATCCATCTGTCTGAACATGTTGAGTGCAGACTCCTCCTTAACAGCCCCATTCGAGGCTGTCTTTCCTCCTTCCAAAGATCCAGCATGCGACCAGCCTGATTCTGAACCAGAGAATGTATGTGGCTCGCAATCATATCCTGCAGCAATAATCTCACCCTCACTTTTCCACACCAGACTGGTGAATGGCAGGAAATGAGTAGCCACGCTAATGATTGCTTGTGGTGGTTGATCAGGTCCGCTTGGGTATACAACAGTGATACTGCTGTCGTGCGCAACGAAAGCAAGAGCATTGCCATTGGGCGAGAACGCACAGTCGTGGATCCAGCCAGCCGTGTTGTTCAGGTATTCACCGCAGACTGTACCAAACGGTAGTCTTTCTCCCCAAACACTTGGTTCAGGTCGATCGTCCACTCCCTTGACAAAAGAGCTGAACACTCTAGCATGTCCATCCGTGCTTCCTGCGCCCAGCAGAACGCCATTGGGGTGCCAGGCGACCGAGGTAACAGTCGAACGGATGGGCTTCTTGAGGTGTTTCGATACCCACCAGTCGTTTTCAGATTCGAAGTAGCAAACAGCGATAGCGCGAGCTCCAGAACCAACGGCAAACTTTGTCTCTGATGGTGACCAGCGGACGCAAGTTGCCGCACGATTAAGACGGAGGAGGACTAAAGTAGGCTTGAAACCCTGGGGTGTGGATTCCCAGACATAGGCATTACGATCTGTATAGTACACAAAAGATTAGAAGATGCCAGGACTGGGCGTTCGCATAACAAAGATTATGTCAAGCAGAATGAAGCATACCTTGGGAAGTCGTCACGATCCTGCCGCTCTGAGGTGCGATGTCGACGCCGGTAATGGTCTTGTCGTGACCACGAAGCTCGTCTTGAAGCTTAAAGTCTTTTCCAGATAAGCTGTAGAGCTCGACGTTATTGTCGCGTGCTACTGCAAGAGCAGAGTGGTCGCTGGAGAAGGAGTGGTCCGCAATGGGATCAATGAAGAGGTGGTGGACCTCGGGCGCGGCGGACATCTTGGAGAACTGTAGGACTTGCAATTGGGCACAAGCAAAGGAGGAGCTCTCTACTATTGCCGTGCAAGATGAGAAAGTATTACTAGCACTTCAGCATGTAGTTGTCGTACGGTCTCAAGCTGTCGTTTCGAGGCGTCACCTCGGAGCAAAATCCGAGGAAAGTCAGCCCTCACAATTTCAGAACACCTTCTTCCATGCCGTGTGTAGCATTCCCTGCCTACGCTAAGACAACCTCATCCTCACCACGGAACTTCACATCCCAATTGGTCAGGCACCAAGCATTGCGTCTTCCCGGCTCACGAATCACGTTGTACAGCCCACCTTCTTCTTGCAATAAGTTCGTAAAAAGTCGACAATTGAACAGCTGCTCAGCATCCTCGCCTCCCGCCCGCACCAACCTCAGTCTGCTCATCGCCATCATGAGCACTGCCTCTAAAAAGCCAGCGCAGACGAATGGCAGCCGACCTTCGAACCCAGCAAATCAGACGTAGGTACTCTCTACTCGAAACACATCTGCGAGACAGAAGAAGCTGATTCTCAGAAAGCCTTTACCTCACCAACATAAACGACAAAATCAACAAGAACGATTTGCGCCGAGCGCTGTACGCATTGTTCTCGACGTATGGGCCAGTTCTCGATGTAGTAGCACTCAAGACAATGAAGATGAGAGGCCAGGCGCACGTAGTATATCGCGATGTGCAAACCAGCACCCAGGCAATGCGAGCACTACAAGGCTTCAATCTGTTCGACAAAGAAATGGTGCGTATATAGTAGATGAATGTATTCCGTTCCAGGTCTCTGACGCATCACAGCGCATACAGTATGGGAAAGGTAAATCTGGTATTATCTCCAGACTCGATGGCACGGCCAAAATACCAGAGGTCGTCAAACCCGCGAATAGCAGCAACACATCTGATTTGGCGAGATCCATATTTGCTGCACCTCCTGGAGCTGGATATGCACGAGAAGCACCTGGTGTTGCAGCACCAACTGCGACTACAATACCGATACAACAAGGCATAAAGAGGTCGCGCGAAGAGGATGACGAAGAAGTGGAGGCCGTAAAATCTGTGAAAGATGCCGTTGTGGAGGCGGACGATGATGAGGGAGGAAGCGAGATGGAAATGTCTGATGACGAATGAATGACTGAAATATGATACCCCATGCGCTTCTTAGATTCGTGCGCTTCCTGAATAGAGCCGGATGTCCTGGCTTCCGAACTCTGAAAGAAGTGCTCGATGCACCTCAATTTTCACTGGCAGAGGTCCTTGTCAAAGGAGCAAGGCAGAGGCAAATGAAGACCTACAGCTGGTCCGACAAACCCCAGCCATGCCTGCAAATAGTTTGTTGCGTTTATCTGGACACTTTGACCCATGTTACGAATCGCCTCAGCGGTATTACAAGGATGTACAAAGAAAGCTGGTTGCCCTGAGATGGGATGTTCCTGGACTTTGATGTAAGCTGGATGTGCGGATGCGAATGATTGCTGTGACACGTACGCCATACGTAATGGCACCCAAGACGCCAACTTGACAAACATGGGTGAGCTGTATCTCGGGGACCAGTAACGAGTATATATCGTCGATGGTAAAATGCTTCAAGCCAGTATGGCTTTGGACAGTCAAATAAAGTACCGGGACCTGGTAGGTCTGATGCAGAACGCAGCTGTACTCCACGTAGACAGTTCGTGTTGCAGATGGAGGCAAAGAGATTACCTACCAAGTAGAAAGTTTAGCACTTATGAGGGAAGAAGTAGAAGTCTTCATGAATATCTACCTCAGCATCGACTTCATCAATCCCATCTTCCCGTTCTGCTTGGTTTAGATTAATGCTATTGCGTAGTGAAGTACCCGAAATAGGTCTCCTGACCACAAGTACTGTCGTGCCCTTTCCCAAATCAATCCTGTATGCTTGCGCAGAGATTAAATAAATGCTTACCACTACCTCCTTGACCTCAGCCGAATCCCAGGTTGTATCTCGCACAGCCTGGACTTCTTCGAACAATGTTTCGCAAGCTACTTTGAACTCTGACGATGATAGAAAGGGCACATTGGATAGGACTTCCATTACCCACAAGCCTCCTGCATGTTGTGTTGCTGATGATGTAGACTGGATGACAGAATTGCCAAGAACGTCTCCGTCATCTGCCGAACCGAAAGTCTTGCGAGCAAGGCCAATGACATTCTGGATATTGCATATTTGTCAGAACAATCTATAGCAACAACATATTACTGTTCGTCCCGTACTTCATTCTATTCACGTACACCACCCTGCCATTCCACGATCTGATCCTCCTCTCCAACCTACCTTCACGCAATACAATGTCTCCTGGCAACGACCTGAAGCGATCGAGGGTAGGTCCTGCAGTACCAATTCACTAAAGATGCCCAGTCTAACCTATCAATCCAGAATCAAAAATCGGAGGGCGACAACGAAGACAGCAAGAAAGTACGCCGCTCAGCTCGGATATCTGGACAGCATGACAAGCGCGACGATGTAACATTTAAAAACTCCCAATTACCCTCGCCAGTAACGCGCAATGACTCCAAGGAATCTTCAGACTTCCAACCAGAGTCTAAAGAAGTAACAGTCGAGCCGCCTGATGGAAGACTTAGCCAAATAAGACACCGAACGCCCCCAAACTCAAATCCTGAAGAAAACACTGGTCTATCATCACCACCATTCGATACTCAACCCTTTACGCAAACGCAAGCACCGCATGAGGCCTTCTCTTACGAAGTCGAGGACGAGGAGGGAGAGGGTGTCTGGGGATACTTACTGCCACTCGATGCGAATGGTGGAGAACCGTTGGTGTTACGTTTACGAGCAGCATGTCCTGTGCCCAAGACAAGACCAATGAAACAAGATGGAAAGCAACAAGTTGCAAAGGACGAGTACAGGAAACAAGAGGAGGCATTCGAGGAGACCAAGATAGACGGAAAGGTTGCAAGTGGATACTTGATTGGCAGACATCCAGAATGTGGTAAGTGATGACAGGATCAGCTTTGGGTCGACATGACAAGGTTACTGACGGAAAAGATCGCATCATCAATATGGCAACGATATCGAACCGGCATTGTTTGATATATCAGGAGAATAAAGGCGGTGACTCTTATGCCGTGCTCGAAGATTTATCCGGCAATGGCACATTCATCAACGAGGCATACGTGGGACGTAATAAGAGACGGGACCTTCAAGACGGTGATGAGATTGCTATTCTTGACGAAGCGCGCTTCGTCTTTAGATATCCCCGTACACGAGGTTCCCACGGCTTCAAGCAGCAATACACAATCCAGCAACAGCTTGGGAAGGGTCACTTTGCATCAGTATATCTTTGCGTCGAGAAATGTTCTGGCATGAGATTTGCAGTAAAGAAGTTCGAGAAGCGGACGGGACCTGGCGAACGATCGAGGGTAGAAGGATTGCAACAGGAAATCGCAGTGCTAATGGGTGTGAGCCATCCAAACGTGCTCTGTCTAAAAGATACTTTCGATGATCCTGATGGCGTATACTTGGTGTTGGAGCTGGCGCAGGAGGGCGAATTGTTTAACTGGATTGTCATGAAGAGCAAATTGACGGAACCTGATACTCGCAAGCTATTTATCCAGCTCTTTATGGGTGTGAAATATCTTGTAAGTCTTTGAAAACCTTTTGCAGTCTACAAAGCTCACATATAACTCTAGCATGAGCGCAACATTGTGCACCGGGACATCAAACCGGAAAACATTCTACTGCTCGATAAAGAGCTATCTGTGAAAATTGCCGATTTTGGTCTGGCAAAGATCATCGGCGAAGAGTCTTTCACAACTACTCTCTGTGGAACACCAAGCTGTAAGTCTTTGCCATAAGCTCGTGGAATCAGCTTGCTCTCGGATATCAGCTTACCGTAGAATTCCAGATGTTGCCCCTGAAATCCTTGAACCTTCCAATCATCGCCGCTACACCCGCGCCGTCGACGTCTGGTCACTTGGCGTCGTCCTATATATATGTCTGTGTGGCTTTCCACCTTTCAGTGATGAGCTCTATTCCGCCGAGAACCCATACACACTCTCAGATCAAATAAAGCTAGGACGTTTTGACTATCCTTCACCGTACTGGGATCCTGTCTCCGATCTCGCCCTCGACCTCATCGATCGTATGCTGACAGTAGAAGTAAGTCAACGCATAACCATTGACCAATGCCTTGAGCATCCTTGGATCACGAATCAAAGTGTAAACGGAGACGCTGCTAGGACTGCGCCAGAACACATCCACATGCGCTCCACAGACAGTTCGGACAGCTTGTCAGGCGCAATGTCTCACCTAGACTTTTCGAAACGCAAGGTCCAGCGCGAGCGTACATTGCTAAGCACGCTGAACACTGTACGCATCGCGAAGGAGGTGCCGCTGTATCCACACGATCCGAAGAAGAATGAGGCAGTCAAAGTTTATGAAAAGAATAAACCATCAATGATGAAGGCAAAGGGGTTGCCAATGGAAAGTCGCCCAGCTGATGGTAGGGGAACGGAGGAGTTCATGAAGATGGGTGGAAATGGTGATCAAGCACTATTTGGCCAAGACGGGAAGAGTGTGTATGAGCCTGGACAAATGCCGCAAAGTACGAAGTAATGTAAGATAAGCGAGCAGAAGTGCATGGATGTACATGCCACGGCCGACGCACGTATGTATGTACTGTATGTTAGAAGAGTAATTCACTTTGATGGAACACCAGGGCATAAACTGAAGCTACAGTTGCAAGATGAGTATCGATCCTTCTTTTGCTTCTGGAGTCAAACAAGAAGCGGGTGTTGAAGTGCAAAGGTATGACAAATTAAACAACTGGTGAATGACAGAGCATATGATGAGTGCTATGGCGCATATTTCGGATAGCACAGGACTCATGGTGGGACCAGGCCTCGTTGCAATTTTTTAATCGAAGTCGACGGCGATGATATGTGATTGACCTAACCGAAGAAGATCCAAAAAAAAAGCAGTAATGACATCAACATGCGCACTCTAATCATAGACGAGACAAAGGTATGCTATTCGAGCATAACCTGCAAGGCATTATCATCACTATCGAGGAAGCCAAAGCTTATCACTTTTCGAATCTCTCACAGCACCAAGTTCATAACCCAGGTCTTAAGATGCTCACTGCATCCTTTCTACACTCGTGTGATCTGCCAGCATTTTGACCACGACCTTCATCGTACAATAATGCTAGGCACTCTCAATCCAACATATGGAACAGGCCGTAAAACTATTTGTCCTACCAACCGAGCTGCAAAGAGCGAATATTCTGGCACCACCATCAACGAATGAGTATCCACGAAAAAAGCGCACTTCTCCATATACTCAATACTCACGTATCGTTGCTCGAACGGGAGAGTACGTCCATCATCGAGTTCGCAGCAGCAGGAGTACCTTGTTGCTCATTGAAGACGATTCTTAGGCTCCAAGCAAGTGTAGTATTCTCCTTTCACGAATATAGCTGATACGTTGGGTTGTGCTCTCTGAATCGCAATGGTGAACGATTTTCGAGCGACCGCACATGCTACAATCCCTTTGTCCAGCAACGTAGGCACAACGACTGCGCTTGCTACTCGAGGATAGACCACTTCCATCTGGTACGGCAGCTGGAATTTAACTGAACTCGTCATCTGGATCAGGTTATCAGTGGTTGGCATTCTATACGGTGTTAGTCTTCCCAAACACTTTGTTCTTATACTTAAGGTAGCTAGAGGCGATGTTAAGATTCCCTAAACCTGAATGATGAAACACCTTGGAAGTACACCTTAGGACGACAGCTGCTCGATAAAGGATGTACTTATCGTGCTCTATCTAAGGTATTCTGAGACGAAGCAGTAAGACGAAGCGCAAGAAGCAAACGCAAGAGCAGTATATTGGGATGAATTGATTATGTAGAAAGTATTAATTCCATTTGTCCATTCCTTCCTTTCGTGGTGAATATTGTTTCATGATCGTCATATTCCAGCTCATAGCTATCATTATTTCGTATGCTCACACCTCCATGCCAAGTTTCACCTTATCCTTGCTGCCATCAATTTTGCAATCAAGGACAAGCAGTCAGTCCTGTGTGACACTGCCATTCCTTTCAACTGACTGATCAACCTGCGGCTCTAGTCATCTTCAGTGGCCAGCACCGATCAATATACTTCAAGGATCCGTCTGCATTTCGTGTGTCGTCACGATACATGGGAGTACCGTCTGGATTAGCATATACGACCACTCCAGGGGGCAGGTTGTACTGTTTGCGAAAGGACTCAGATGGTGTTTCGCCAAACTTTGGCCAGACCGGCGTGCCTGCCGTGCGTGATTTTGGAAACATTTTTCGCTCAAAGTCCTCTTGCCATGCTTGCAAAGCGCTCAGAGAAGCTTTCATCTCACTCAACTCAGTCTCAAGCCGATCAACCTTAGCCACAGAGTCTGCTGTACTCGCCCCAACCTGCGCATCATCGTGGTCATCGTTGTCAAGCAGATCTGTTACAGTCGAAATGATCTCAGGATCTTGTCGATGGTGATGATTGGTAGTACCTGTATGTGGATCGTCGTTGTTAGCGACCATGTGAGTCAATGCTTCAAACATTTCGAGCTCCTCTAGCTCTATCTCATCCTTCGCACTGAAATTATCGACCTTCTTTCGTAGCCAGTTGATGATGGCTTCTTTGTCCTTTCTGACAGGTGCTGGAGCGATAGTAGGCTGAATCTCAGGCAATACCGAGTCAACTTCTCTTTGTCGATCGAGATCCTTGAAACCTCGCGTACTCTTCAGACGTGCTTTGGGTAGAGGAATTGAGGTCGAGTTGATAGCAGGAACTTCGAAGACGTTCTCTGCAGTAGAGGCTCTACGACTTGCGCCCTGGCTAGAGCCAGATACGTGCGAGGACTGAGTTCTTTGCAAGCCGCGGCGAAGTATTGGGCTTGACTCATATGCTGAATCTGTGGCACCTTCGAAAGATTTGGATATCTCCGTAGCTGGGGCGATGCTAGCGAGTCTTTTTGGCGTTTTCTGCTGAGTGAGCAGACTTCTACGGACACCAGCAGAGCTCTGGATTTGGCCTCGAGGTAGGAAGTTTTGCATCCATGCGACCTCTTTCTCGCTGAAGTCGCGAACCTTATACTCAGCGCTTGAGACGTCAAGTACTGTCTTATGTGCCGACAGCTGTGCAATGTCCACTCTTTCTGTCTTCGCTGATATGGTATGCATACTGATTACGCCTACTTCGTTCGTGATCATATACTGCAAGCCGTCATCCAGCCATGTGCTCTTGTGCTTATGATTACACATACGTAGAGAACTTGACCTGCTCTTAAACCAAAACACTGCCACGGCAATCTCGGTCGGGTCTGGAAACTGTCGGATCTGGAAAATCTGCCCGTATTCCTCTCCATCCTTGCCTCCACCAGCGTCAACTGCGATCGTGATGAAGTCGCCAAGTTTGAATATGTGCTGGTCATGGATGACCGTCTCGAGCGAGGGCAATTCCAACCATGCTTGTGCATTATGTCGAGCCTCCACTTCATAGTCCTCCCGACAGTTGCGTTTGACGTAATAGAGCTCGTCCACGCGCCTGAGGATGTCGGGATTGTTTGCTCTAGACGGGATGGGCGAACCAGAAACGTCGCTGATCTGTTCGAAACGACGAGGAACCGTCGGAAGCTTTGGTACTTGTGGTGGTGTCACGCAGGTCAATGGCTTCGTGGAATACCGTTGCGTTAAACTCCACCAGCAGGAAGTAGGCGCTGCTGGACCAACCATACCACGTTTCATGAACTGGGGCTTCATGCATAGATAGGCAGGGACGTTGCTCTTTAGTGTTTTCTGATCGAAGACCTCTGCATAGTAGGGATGCCGGGCTCTGATCTTCTCGAAGATGTCATGGGAAGTCATGAGTTCAGGACAATCAGGTTCGTTCATAATATTGACCATAAGCACTGCCATGCTCTCTTTTGGTTTCTCTGGAACCGTTGCTGCGGAGGGTGCTGTCATATCGTGGTTCAACCTACGCCGTTTGAATGAAAGGGGCAGGTCGTCTTCATCATCCAAATCTACCAAAGACCCCATGTAGCTCTGCGTCTGGGCCGAATCCGGCAGATTGGTGTTGTGGTGGCCATACGTTGCCATTGTGTATCTTGCACAACCTCACACTGTGATGGCACTAAAGAAGCTGACTATAGTGAAGCTTCTTGGGGGAGCTTCAAAGTGCCTCTTGCTGCGTGCGTCCGAAGCTGGTATGTGATGAGCCCTTCCAGTACGAGCACGAAGCTGTTGCGGCACGGACTGCAGACAGGGGAAAGGATGCGGTGACTTCCAGTTATTGTGTTATGATCCACAGGGAGGCTTGATAGAGGTTTTTGTCATCGACGGCTCTTGAAGTGATAGGTCGAACTGAAGAAGAAGAGCAAACGTGCTAGTGACCGTCTTCAACCAAGCTGTCTACAATATTTGGTTAGCTAAGTTTGGTTCGTAGTTGTGTTTCAAACGCCAATCGTCAACAAAGCGTGAGCTCTTAAGCCTCAGATCTTTTCAGTTTTATATGTTTATCGTCAGTCCTGTCATATCAAGAGGTTCAAGACGTGCTTGCAGCAGCACAAGTCCGTCAACTAATACATAACAAAAGTCCTCAGAAAGGAGTTTGATCGAAACGGGCCAATGAAATGTCCGCCACTGCCATTGGCATTAATCCCAAGTCTTGGGGATGAAGCTCCATGAGTGGCGGCAACACGAAGTTAAATGCGCGCTTGTCAATACTAGTCGTGACATGAATGGCTCTCTCAAGGTTGACTCCATGTACAAGCGTCTCCTGATAGACCAAGGACTCTCGATATGTTATAGTGTCGTCGGTGACTCGTGCTAGCAGTGCAAACAGGTTCGGACCATAGTGAGAGGTTGACAAGTCAGACCTTTTACCAGGTGATCATCACTGGCTCGTTTGCATATTTCACGATGATCTTGCTGCAATCATAGATTTGACAAAAGAGATAGATTTACCTGAGGAGTACTACACGATCGGAGCAATAGCGTGAGCAGTGATGACTAGGGCGAGATGAAGAACGTGAGATTGGAAGAGAAGCGAGAAATGAGGAAGAAGGAAGAAGGATGTGAAGTTGAAGCGCTCTTTGCTCTCTGCTCTCTCGCGTCTCACAAGAAGCACTAGTTATAGCGGCGTGAAGTCCGGCTTGGCGAACACCTATTGACGTGATGTATACTTAAGTAGGCACGTAGGTAAACATACTATGTCCTAAGAGTAGTTGCTACTGCGCCTGAGCTCTTCGCTGGCTTTGGATCTGACCTTGCTGCCAATATGGAGTTCCTCAAGTCCGCAGTGGCATCAGCTATTGCAAAAGGACCATTAGCCCCATACAATGTCGCGGAAAAGGTCGAGCTGGACAATACGATCTGGACACTCCACAATGCAACAAGACGAGTATGTTGAGAGTCAGTATAGCACAAGAGCTGGATCTAATGTCGAATCCCTAGGATACCGGGGCTCGTTGTAGCATCTTTACGTTCGACGTGGCTCCTAACCGTAATCGAGTCCCAATCGCAAAGAACGCCTTCCGCCGATTTCGAACACTTCGACATCCAGGTCTTGTCCAGCTCATCGATGCAGTGGAAACAGATGCTCAATTATGGGTCATCACAGAAAGAATCATACCCTTGGCTCAACATGCCCAGCAACAAGAACTACAACAGGAAACCATAAAATGGGGCCTGTATAATGTCGCCAAGACACTGAAGTTCATCAATGATGAAGCTGGCCTTGTGCATTCCCTCGTCCGGACGTCGTCTGTGTTTGTTGGGGAAAGTGGTGAATGGAGGCTGGGAGGATTCGAGCTCCTAAGCTCGACGAAAGATGAGCAAGATAATGTCATCTATTCGTATAGTAGTCTCGTGCCTGGTCATGCCCAATATATGCCTCCAGAGGTCGCGCAGTCGGGATGGGATATGTACAGGAGTAATTCATGGGCCGCGATAGATGCCTATGGTATGGGTGTACTGATTTCTGAAGCATTTAATGGCACACCTTTGCGGTTAGGACAGTCTCCTGAAAGTGCAAAAGTGCCCACGAATATGCAACAAACATTCAAGAGATTGACGAATGTGAATCCAAGACTCCGACCTTCTGTTGGTGTCTTTGTAGAACAAGGGAAACGGCCGGCCGGTTACTTCAGCACGCCCCTAATCAACTTCTCCGAAAACATAGATAGCCTAGGCTTGAAGAGCGAAGGAGAGCGGGACGAGTTCCTAAGGTAAATGTCGGATCCTCAAACTCAACATCGACAATACTGACATTCTCAGTCAACTCGAGGGCATTCAGGATGACTTCCCAGCAGACTATGCTAAACGGAAGATTCTACCAGAGCTACTAAAGTCTGTTGAATTTGGTGGAGGAGGCCCAAAGGTATTGGCTGTAGTACTACGCATCGGTACAAAACTGTCAGACGAGGAATATGATGCACAAGTTACACCAGCCATTGTGCGGCTTTGGTCAAGTCCAGACAGAGCTCTTCGTGTCTATTTGCTTGAGAACATAGGCTTAATGATTGATCATCTACCTCAGAAAGTTGTCAATGACAAAATCTTTCCTAATCTGGTGAATTTCAAGATCTTGCTCAGGTCGCTGTAAGACTAAGCTAATATTTATGCTAGGTCACTGGCTTTGCGGACGTCGCACCTCTGATACGGGAGCAAACAGTCAAGTCTGTTTTGATATTGATAACGAAACTATCTGAACGTACTATCAATGGCGACCTTCTAAAATATCTTGCAAAAACAGCGAATGATTCAGAGCCTGGAATCCGGACGAATACCACAGTCTGTCTGGGCAAGATAGCGAAATACTTAGGATCTGGTGTAAGCAGACTTTACTGCGACCGTCCTATTTTGAATACTGACATTGATAGACGCGATCGAAAGTTCTGGTTGCAGCATTCACACGATCTCTTAGGGATCCTTTCGTCCATGCTCGTCATGCAGCCCTGATGGCACTATCTGCGACTGTGGAGATGTTTACTGAAGATGATTGTGCCTCAAAAGTACTGCCTTCAATTTGTCCTTCACTTGTGGATAAAGAGAAGTAAGATTTGCACCATTCCAAAACACAAGCTCTAACTAACCCAAGATCAGGATGGTACGTGATCAAGCGAACAAGACTCTAGATATCTACATTGCTCGTATCAGGAAATACGGTGACACTTTGCCTGTAACGATCTTGGCACCAGCTGCAACAGGTTCTACAGTCCAGCCCGGTCAACCACAGCCGGGCGATAGTGGTGCAGATGCAGGGTGGGCTGGTTGGGCTATTTCCTCATTCGCTAATAAGTTCGCCGCTGCTAATGGTCAGATTGACCCAAGCGCGAATGGTGGCACTATCACGACCTCCACCACGCCCGATGTCAGCAGACCAGCTACTGCAGACTCGCAGGCAAGAAGATCCCCAAATATGCATCCAGCCAAAACACTACATCGGCAAGCTACAGAAACAACGAAGATCGCGCAATCGTTCATTTCGCCGGTGCCTGTCGATGACGCGTGGAGCAACGACTTCAACGATGAAGAACAGAATGGTGAAGAAGTAGACGACGCTTGGGGAGAGATGGACGAAGATGATGATACCTTTTTTGATGCTTCTTCCAAGAAGGCTGCTGTCAAGCCAATTGTGAAGCCTACGATTGCAACATCCAGCAATCAGGAGGAAGAGCCTGACTTTGCAGCTTGGTTGGCCTCCAAGCAAGCACAAACAACTGTCAAGAAAGTACCCTTACCAAAGGGTCTGACAAGCTCAAAAGCCATTCCTAGAACCACTTCACCAGCTATCACAAAACCGGCGACAACATCAATCGCACGGCCTCCTGTTGGCAAGACTGCTGCAAAGCCTGTCACGGTCAAGAAGGCATACGCCGCGCCCGCGAAGAGTACAGCCACGAAAGATGAGGACGAAGGCTGGGGAGATGCTTGGGATTGAAAACGAAAAGACCTCCTTTTTTCTGCTCGAGTCACATGTCATTTACCCCAGTCCAATGTCGTTCACGTCATGGAGCTGTTCATCAACCCTTCTGCCTCGAAACATCAAGCAGATAAGGTATCAAATGCTGACAACACAGCTATCAACATCTACGAAACACACTCTGAGTAACCTTATCAAACCAACCTGTAGAACAGGTCTTCGTCTCTGCAGGAACAAGAACATCGCTTCCGCCCACACCCGCTCATTTACCATGTCCACCTCCAACCAGAAGGAGACTCGCGCACCAACCATTGACAAGATCTCCGACCTCCCTTCAAACGAAGCCAAATGGGTTGAGTTCAAGAAAATTGACTGGACTGACCAGACCGGCCGTCAACGTGTTTGGGAAGCTGCAGCCCGCAAAACACGAGGCTCGGCAGGCGTCGATGCAGTCGCCATTGCTCCCATTCTCCGCCATCCATCCCGTCCCGTTTCGACAGTGATCCTTCTGCAATACAGACCCCCTGTAGCCGCTACATGTGTCGAATTGCCAGCTGGACTGGTGGATGGATCAGAATCAACTGAAAAGGCTGCAGTACGTGAGCTGAAGGAGGAGACAGGATACGAGGGCAAGGTACTGAGTGTGAGCCCGA
>Ga0160427_10000766_pt1 | contig 19560 bp, 11 predicted proteins | sample SolpanmetagenomL_FD_108194 | JGI IMG/M metagenome (GOLD analysis project Ga0160427, IMG submission 108194) | Solar panel surface microbial communities from Lawrence Berkeley National Laboratory, California, USA - L | ecosystem: Engineered > Built environment > Solar panel > Unclassified ...
AGGTCGCCAGCCCGCGTCTGGCCATCACCAAGACCAACAGCCAGATCGCCGGCCAGCCGCCGCTGAACACCCTGACCCCCGGCAGCAGCTACAACAGCACCATCACCGTCACCAACAGCGGGACCGCCGACGCGCGTGACGTGGCCGTCAGCGACCTGCTCGGCCAGATGGCCTCGGGCGGCGTGTTCATGAACTTCGGCTCGGGCAACTACACGGTGTCGGGCACCGCGCAGGCAGGCAGCGTGAGCTTCGCGGCCAACCGCGTCAGCACCGTCCCGGCCACCGTGACCCTCGCCCCCGGCCAGTCGCTGACCCTGAACGTCACCAGCACCGTGCCGCAGGGCGCTCCCGCCGGCACCTACACCGACGTGGCGTCGTACACCAGCAGCAACGCCGGCACCGGCCAGGCCACCGCGGCCGTGCAGGTCGTCACCTTCCTCAGCGAGCAGACGCAGCTGACCGACACCACCGATCCGATCCGTCAGGGTGACGCTGCGGGCACGGTCGTCGCGGCCCTCGGCAGCGTGGAAGTGGCCAGCAACGAGTCTTCGATCCAGAACGTCTTCACGCTGAACTTCGGCGCGCTCGACCCGGTGCAGCAGACTCCCGGCGTGTTCAACTTCGCCGGCACCACCGTCTACTACGATCCCGCCCCGACCCGCAACCCGGACACCGGCGCAATCGTCAGCGACTACAGCACCGCCCGTCAGCTGACGCTCGGCACCGATTACACCGTCTCGGCAGACAGTGGCGTCGGCCAGCAGACGATCACCCTCAACCCGACGTTCGCCATCGCCCCCGGCGGCGTGGTGTTCCTGCGCAGCAACGTCTCCGCCCCGGCGGGCACCCCGGCCCGCCAGTACCAGGAGACCTTCCGCTGGAACAACGTCGGCCTCGGCGACAACCAGGTCTACACCAACTTCAAGGCGGAATCGACCACCGTCGTCCCCTGAACACCCTGAACTGAATGCAGTGGAGGCCGCCTGAAGTTCAGGCGGCCTCCACTGCATTCAGTTCATGCGAGGGTATACCGGCTCAACTGGCGTGGGGAAGCTGCGTGAGCTTCGTCTACCAGCGTCCCCAGCAGCTGATGAGCCGCGCTGCCCAGACCCGGCGGGTGTAGCACGTTGAGGTGCCACGAACTGGGCACCTTCTCCGCGGGACGGAACTTTGCACTGCTCCAGATAACCATGGTCCGCAAGCGAAAGTGAGGAGAGCTGGGCTGAAGCGTTCGACTCCGGGGCATGCCGAGGTCTCCGAGAGAATCGAGGCGGTCCGATGGTCGCCTTTTCCGTTGGTGGTCTTGCCCATATCCGAAGATCACTCGTGGTCATGGACGTGGTCAATGTCCTGTCGATTTCCTGTGGCACGAACGCCTCGCTGATACGTAGGATTATCACTCCACAAAACAAGCTCTCCCCGAATGGGGAGCTTTCGACGCGAAAAGAGCGAGGTCGACGTCAGTGAACGGAGAAGCAGCGGAACAGGTGGCTCCTGTGCATAAGGGCACGAAGGCTCAGGCGGCCTTTGCCGCGTCGTTGCCGAAGCTGCCGCATTCCGCCCGAGCAGGTGTAAGAAGACCTCAACCACGTGAAGGTCGAACCTGGGTGCCGGCACCACTCCGGATGTGCTCCAGGGCCCTCTCCCTGCTCCAGGTGTTGCGGTACGGCCGGTCGCTGGTCAGGGTGTCGTACATCTCCACCACCGAGAACGCTCTGGCCGTCAGGGGGACTAGAGAGTGAAACCACGATCTACCACGTCGATGCGGTTGAACACCGACGGTATGTTCCACGCCTGCATACGTTTCGATGGCCGGCGACGTGGTCGAGGTCGACAGGTGCCGAGCGTACCCATTGCAGGGTGGACCTTCATGCCCTTTCGCGTTTTCGCTCTCTCAGACCCCGCGTGATGCCCACTCTCCACGGTGCGTCTTGGAAAGAACGGCACGCGTATGGGGCCTGCCTGCGTTATCTCGTGCGGCCGTCAGTGACGCCTACTGTGGGCCTGCCCCCGCGCCGCTGAACGCGGCTGAGGAGGCACGAGTTGTACACTGCGTTCTCAAAATTCCCCGCGTCAAACCAGCACTTCGCCGGGCTGCGGACCGCCTCTGCCGGTGGCAGATCAAGCGGCAGAACGCCCATTGCGCCCCCCGGTACGACTCATCCACGACAAGGCATTGAGCACCTCCCGCGGCGGAAATTTCCGCCGCAGAGATGCTCAGCAGTCAATGCCAGGTACGGCAATGAACAGTGGTACGTCTCGCCATACACACCATTCGGCCACGCACGGCGATTTATCCGTCCAGTCTGCCCGCGGCGAACTTCTCCCGCCAAACTCTAATTCCGCGTCGACCAGCCTTTAGCGAATGCTCATCGGAAAGCGATGACGGTAGGGTTCTGAGCCATGCACAGCGGGTCAACCTGCCCCGATCCGGTTGAGGCCCTACAACCGTCGTATTAGACACAACTCAAAAAGTTCCAGCGAGCGGAGGGAATGGCCAAAAGTACGGTTTGACAGAGGCGGAAGGGAATCTAAGCGATGTTCACGGATTTTCTGGAGCCGGAGCGAAACCGTATCACCTCTCAACTTCCAGCAAGGGCATGAACGAGCGCCTGAAGGTTCGGTGGCCGGAATCCGTGCGTGATCAGTGACGGAAGTCTCAACTCAGCGGCCTGATCTGCGTTCCACAGGACCAGATGCAGCGCAGGCCGCCCCTCCTCCCGCAGCCTGGATGCCAGAACCCTTGGTACTTCTGTCAGGCTCCAGCGCCCAGTAGTGGCGAGCAGCACCGGAGCGTCAGGAAAACGGTCCAGCAGACGTAAAGAGGCGGTGGGATCATGGTCGTCGTGCAGAACAGTCTGTAGGTGGGGATAACCCTCCTGCAGCAGGTTGGCCAGGTGCGCACCACTCAAACTGTCGCCGTACGGTCCGCCCACCGCCGCCGAGATCGGCGCAATGAGCAGCACCGGCAGGGCCGGATCCAGTCGGGGAACGGTGCCCACCCAGGTCAGCGCCTGCTCGGCGCAGCGCTGAACCTGCGCCGTGTCGAGCGCTTGTCGCTCCGCGGTGTACGGAACGGGCACCCCCGGAAACCGGTCGGCTGCCCGGTCGAGCCGGGCGCACGCCTCACGCACCCGGTCCTCACTCAACTGGCCTTCCCGCAGGGCACGCAGGAGGGCCTGAAGGTGGTCGGTATGGGTCTCCAGGTCCCCGTGCCCGCAGCTGAGCACCGCGTCCGCTCCGGCCTTCAGGGCGACCGGGGCCGCCGTGCCGGAAGGATATCGGTCGGCGATGGCGCGCATGTCGGTGGCGTCGGTCACGATCACGCCGTCGTAGCCCCACTCCGAGCGCAGCAGACCGCTCAGCACAGCCGGGGAGAGGGTCGCGGGCGCGTCGGGGTCGAGGGCGGGATAGAGGATGTGCGCGGTCATCACGCTGCCCACGCCCGCCTGCACAGCGCGGCGGAACGGCAGCCACTCGGTGCGTTCCAGTTCGGCCCGGGGCTTGTCGACGGTGGGCAGGGTGAGGTGGCTGTCCTGGCTGGTGTCGCCGTGACCCGGGAAGTGCTTGACCGACGCCATCACCCCGGCCTCCTCGCTGCCGAGGGCCCACGCCACCCCGAGGCGGGCGACCGTCTCCGGGTCGTGACCGAACGACCGCTCGCCGATCACCGGGTTGTCGGGGTTGACGTTCACGTCGAGGCTGGGCGCGAAATTCCAGTTGATGCCCAGATCCAGCAGGCCGCGCGCGGCGATCCGGCCGGCCTCTCGCGCGGCGTCCTCACTGTTCAGGACCCCCAGGGCCAGCGGCGAGGGCGGCATCGGGACGTCCAGCCGCCGCAGCACCGCGCCGCCTTCCTGGTCAGTGGCGATCAGTGCGCGGGGCCCGAGGGCGTCCCGGATGTCCGAGACCAGGCGGGCCGTGCGCTTCTCCGTGCTGAAGTTCCGCGCGAACAGACACACGCCCCCGAAGCCGGACCGGCTCAGCAGCCGGCCCTGATCCGGGGTCAGGTCCGGCCCCGGCAGATCGACGATCAGGGTCCGGGCGGGGGCGAGGGGTCCAGTCGATGGCCCGGTCATGCGCCCGGCTCCTGCAAGGTCAGGGGGAAGACGGAAACGGGGGACCGCGGAGGAATTTCTGTTTTCATTTCACGGCTCCGTCCAGCCCGCGCATGAACAGCTTCTGGGCGAGCAGGAAGACCAGCAACACCGGCACCATCATCACGAGCGCGCCCGCCGCGATGTTGAAGGGATCGTAGTTGAACTGCCCCTTGAGTTTCAGCACGGCCACCGAGAGGGGCATCTTGTCCGGCGTGGCCGACAGCACCAGCATCGGCCAGAAGTAGGCGTTCCAGGAGGTCACCAGCGTGAAGATTCCCAGCGCCGCCTGGCTGGGCCGGGAGAGCGGCAGCATGATGCGTGTCAGGATGGTGAACTCGCCGGCCCCGTCGAGCCTGGCGGCCTCGAGCAGCGACGCGGGCACCGCCAGGAACGCCTGTCTCATCAGAAAGATGCCGAACGCGCCGGCCACCGTCGGCAGCACCACGCCGAGGTGGGTGCCGAGCAGGCCCAGGCCTTTGAGCGTCAGGGTGTTGACGATGAAGGTGGTCTCGCCGGGCAGCACCAGCGTCGCCACGATCACCCCGAAGATCAGCTGCCGACCCGGAAAGCGGAAGCGGGCCAGCGGATAGGCGGCGAGCGCAGAGATGAGCAGCGTGCCCACCACCATCATGGCGGTGATCGAAACGCTGTTCCAGATGTATTTCCCGAGTTCGAACGTCTGGTACACCTGCACGAAGTTCTGGAAGGTCACGTGGCGGGGAAAGAGGCTCGCCGGGAAGTCGTAGATGTTCACGCCCGCCGACTTGTCGGTCACCGCGATGGCGAGCGTCCACAGGAACGGAAACACCGCGAAGAGCAGGATCACGACCAGCAGGCTGTAGCGCAGCACGAGCCGGAGCGTCTTGCGGGGACTGGCCGTTCGCACCTGCGCGCGTGGCAGCGGCCGGGTCACGGCGCTCATCCCTGGCTCCCGTCGGCGTCACGGAACAGCCGGAAGTTCGCCAGCGACAGCAGCAGCGCCACGAGCGCCACCACCAGTCCCGCCGCGCTCGCCAGGCCGTAGTCGAAATCGAAGCCCTGGAACGCCTTGCTGTAGACGTACATCAGCGCGGTGTACGTGCTGTTCAGCGGCCCGCCGTTCGTCAGCACGAGCACCTCCTCGAGCACCCGCAGCGCCGCGATGGTCGACAGGAGCGAACACAGCAGGATGGTCGGGCGCATCATCGGCACCGTGATCCGCCAGAAGCGCTGCCAGCTGCCCGCACCGTCGAGGATCGCCGCCTCGTTCAGCTCCTCGGGAATGCCCTGAAGCCCCGCGAGGTACAGCACCATGTAGTACCCGAAGCCCCGCCAGAAGGTCACCAGCATCACGGCCCAGAACGCGGTGTGTTCGTTGTTGAGCCAGCCGAAGGCGGCACCCTGCGGCAGCAGGTGAAGGGCTTTCAGCGTCCAGTTGAGGGTGCCCGAGCGGTTGTAGACCCATTCCCACATCACGGCGGCGAGCGAGATGCTCGTCACCACCGGCACGTAGTACGCCGCCCGGAAAAACGGCATGGCCGGCAGCTCGCGGCTGACGAGGACTGCCACCGCCAGCGAGGCGAACTGCAGGGCCGGGACCACCAGCAGGTATTTGACGCTGTTCCAGAGCGACGTCAGAAACAGCGGGTCGGCCAGCAGGGTGCGGAAGTTGCCCAGGCCCACCCACTTCGGTCCCAGTCCGTGGGCGAAGCGCGCGCCGTCGTACTGCGTGAAGCCCAGGTAGCTCCCGTAGATCAGGGGGTAGAAGGTGAACAGGCCCAGCAGGACCAGCGCCGGGGCCAGGAAGGTGTAGGACAGGAGCGTTTCACGCCACGAGGCACGCATAGATCACCCTTAAGAACCGTGGCCCGCCAGCAGGGCGGGCCAGGGAGGAGAGCCGCGGGAGAACACCGGACGAGCAGCGGCGGCCTACTTCTTCATGTTGGCGTTCCAGTAGGCCACGGTGTCGTCCAGGGCCGCCTGGGCCGTCTTCTTGCCGAGCAGGGCGGCCTCGACGTTGTCGTTCAGGTTCTTGTAGAGGTCGTCGCTGTTGGTGGGCGCCTTGTATCCAGGGTTGATGTACCGGCCCGACGAACCGACCAGCCCGGTGGCCTTGGCGATCGGGTCCGCGCCGCCCGCCCTGAACATGGAATTCAGCTGCGCGGCGCGGGTGGTCGGAACGACAGGGACAACCTTGGCGAAGGCGATCTGGTTGGCGTTGTTGGTGAAGAAGGCGGCCAGTTTCGCGGCCTCTGCCGGGTGCTTGCTGGCGGTGGGAATGACCAGGTCCATGCTTCCGCCGGTCTGCACGCCCGCGCTGCCGAGCGGGGCGCTGGTGACGGCGGTCTTGGCGTAGAGGGCCGGGTTGGTGTCCTTGATGCGGGTCAGGGCCTGGGGCCCACCCACGATCAGCGCGACCTGGTTCTGGGTGTAGAGTTCGGTGGCAATCTGGAAGGCTTCACGCCGGACCACGTCTTCGGGAATGTATCCGCCCTTGTAGAGCGTCACGTACTGCTGGAGCAGCGCGGCGTGCTTGGGGGTGTTGAAGGCCGCCTTGCCCGCGGCGTCGTAGATCGGCAGGCCCTCGGAGTAGAAGTACCCCAGGAACGACGCGGTGTTCGGATCCTTCATCGCCGGAACCCAGGCGTAGGCGCCGGTCTTGTCCTTGATGGTCTTCGCCAGGGTCAGCAGTTCGCTGGTAGTGCGGGGAATATGGGTCACGCCGGCCTTCTTGAACAGGTCCGGGTTGTAGAGCATCACGCCCTCGTTGAGCCAGCCGTACCAGGGGTACCCGTAGACCTTGCCGTTGGTGGTGAAGTTCTTGATGCTCTGCGGGTAGTAGGTGGCGTTCAGGAGGGCCGGTGAAGTCAGGCCGCCCACGTCCCGCAGAAATCCGTTCTGGGCGGCCTTGGCCGTCTCGTCGATGTTGAGGTTCAGCACGTCGGGAGCGCCGCCGAGATTGACGCTCGAGATGAAGTCCTGCACCATGCTGTCCTGCTTGTCGAACCACTTGACGGTGATGTCGGGGTTGGCCTTCTGGAAGGCGTCGATGGTGGACTTGATGTAGTTGTCGAACTTGGGGCTCAGGTACCAGGTCCAGAACTGCAGTTCCACCGGCGCGGCGGCGGCCGTTCCCAGCGTGAGGCTCAGACCGAGGGCGAACAGACGGGCGAATCTCTTGGGGTTCATGATGACTCCTTGCGGCCAGGCCGCGGGGCGAACGGACACGGAGGAGGCCGCCGGACGTTCCGGTCGGCACGAAAGGTTCAGTACTTTTTCTCGACGACCGATTCGGCCGTGACGCGCAGCATGGCGTGCGCTTCCGGACGCTTCGGGAGCAGCGCGGCGTACAGCAGTTCCAGGGCCAGGGCCTGGCTGATCAGGGTGTCCAGAACACTGTCGCTGAGCGGATTTTCCTGCGCGGCTGTGAACAGCACGTCACTGGCGTGTCGGGTGATGGGACTTCTGGCCTGGTGGGTGATCGCCACGGTGTAGTGGCCGTGCTTCTGAGCGAGTTGCAGGTGCTGCACCGTGTCGATGGTGCTCCCGCTGCTGCTCAGGCCAATCACCACTCCGCCACGCGGAACGGTGCTGATGCTGACTGAGGCGACGTGGGGATCGGTGGACACGATGGCGGTGATGCCCAGCCGCATCAGCCGGTTGGCGAAGTACTGGGCGAGCAGCCCACTGTTCCCCTGACCCGTCAGGTCGACGCGCGGCGCGCGTGCCAGCTGGGTCGCCACCCGGTTGATGACTTCCGGGTCGAGCAGTTGAACGGTATTTTCCAGGGTCTGGGAGGTGTAGTGCACGAGGCGTGCCGTCTGCGCCTGGAATCCCCCACCGGCCGGTGGGACTGGGTCACGGGTCATGACATCAGCCGCCAGCGCAAGTTTGAAGGCATGGAAACCTGCGAAGTTCAACCTTCGACAGAGGCGGGTGATGGTGGCCTCACTCACTCCGGCACTGCTGGCGAGCTCGGTGATGGTCTGATGCAGGACGGTATCGGCAGACGTCAGCACGTGATCGGCGACACGACGCAGTCCTGGCGAGAGTTGGGCACCTTGTGCCCGGATACGGCTCAGTGCTCCATTGGGAAAAGACGGCTGGGACGTGGTTTGGGTCATCTGGCCCTCACGGCAATACAGTGGTTTGGAACAATTCATCTTACTTATAAAAAATATTTTTGTCAATTTTTCCAAGGGATGAAATTTTTTGTCACCCAGGCATCTGTTTATTCACCGCACTCGCTAAAAGCAGCTTTATGAGCGATCAGAAAATGAATGTCGTGCCCATTCGGTCCGTCTCCAGGAAGCTGAAACATCACGGTTTTTCTTCTCCACGAGGCGAAAAATGTGTGGTCTCAACCGGACCGAGGCAGACTGACCCGATACCATTTCGAGCACCTCGTCTGCGCTGAAGCGGCACAGGGCCGGGTTCGGCAGGGCGCTCAGCCATACCCGGACCCGGCGTCCGAACGCGCCCGGGTCGAGGTCGAAGCTTGCGGATTCGGGCGACATCAGTCCTGTTTCTCGGTGCGGTCGGCCGGAGGCGGCCCGGTCGGGCGAGCGAGGCCACTTCCCGCAGCAGCGCCGCGCGGGCGATTCAGGCTGTGGTGGCCGTCGCCCAGCTTCCGGTCTCCAGATGCGGCCGGTGCCATCGGCGCAACTGACGCAGGTGCCAGCCTTCACCGATCGTTGCCGGGCCCACGTGCAAAGGCAGCACACTGAGTTGACCCCCAGGCCCACCCGTCCAGCCGGGGGCAAGGTGTCCGACTTTGGGCGCCTCGTCGCAGGCGGCAGGCAGATCCAGTACGCTGCGCAGGGCATGCATCCGCTTCAAGCGTGGACACGCGGGTGGTCAGCCGGTCCGGCAGGGCGTATGCCTCCTCGGGAATCTGGGCGTGCAGGTGCCAAAGTGCCCGGTCGAGGTCGGCGGCCGGAACACAGTTCTTCGCCCGGTGAGCAGGCGCCTCCCTTTGGAACTCCGATTCGGAAGAATGTACACCTGCACTACAGACCGCCCCAGGGCCGGCGAAGCAGGAGAAGCGTGAGTGACCACGAACGACACGTTCCAGAGCCTGCTGGCAGGTGTGGTGGACGCCGTCTGCCTTCCGGCTTAGCTTCCGACCCCTCTCATTAAGCCGAGCGGTCTGAGAGGAGTCTCCCCTACCGCCGTGAACCGTCTGAACGAGACGACATGTTCCTGAGTCCCGGCGGATCATCCGTTCGCATCCGTTTCTCGCAACAGACCGATGTGGACGTCCAGTCACCGGATTCAGCTGACTGCGCTTTTCCGAGGGTCGGTCACGTCACCGCGAGCGCTCGTGGGAGATTGGGGTGAACTGGGACGTTCGTTAGCAATCGGCGTCGTCGCCTCGTAACAGTTGCCTGACCGGCGACCCCTGCACCTGACCGTGAAGCTGAGCAGCCTTCCACGGTTCATCCAGGCAAGGTCTCCAGTGCTTCATCAACAGGCAGGAACGGTTTTTCCTCGGCCGGGTGACCCGAACGCCTCTTCTCCGGCTTGAGATGCATCCCCAGCGGGTCGAAAGGAACGCCGAGCAGCTCGCCCGTGGCGGCGTCGAAGACATGCATCTTGCTCGCGACCTGAACGTCCAGCTGCGTGTCCGTGTAACGCTCCAGCCGTGCAGGACGGGTCCGGCAACAGTCCTGCTCGAAGATCCTCACCGCGAGCGTGTCGCCGTCCGGGCGGTCCAACAGCGGCAGACTGGCCTTGGCGAGGTTGGCGGCCCGCTGCACCCGGCGCAGACACCCGGCGTCGATCTGCACCTGTCCGGTCTGGGCCTCCCCAAGCAGGGCGAGGGACTGCCGGGCCCACTCGGCCAGCCGTGGCCGGAGGTCCTCAGCGAGGGCACCCAGCGTGAGTCGCAGCTGAACCACGCCGATCGGCGTCTCACCGGAGAAGAGAGGCAGGGACCGGTCGTCCTCCACGTGCAGATGGACCTCGGAGGGAAGGCGTGAAAGACCTGTTGCCCTGGAGGGCGACCGCTGGGCGAGGCGGTCGCGGGCCAGCCGCGCTGCCTGCTGCTCCGCCTCTGAGGAAGGGGTGGAGCTCACCACGCTCCCGGCCTCTCGCTGCGCCTTGATCCGCTGATGGGCCGCGAGGAAGCGGGCGGCCAGTTCGGGATCCTGCCGCAGGGCCGTCAGCGTATCTGGGATTGCTTTGGGCGTCGTCGGCTCCGGACGGTGGGCCGCGTCACCGACGTCCTCACCGCCGAAGAGCCGCCAGCCACCGGTCCAGGCCGCCTTTCCGTACGCCAGCCGCAGCAACGCCTTGCTGCGGGTCAGGGCCACGAACAGCACCGCGTCCTCCTCCTCGGTGTTGCCTCCAGGCAGCGGCATCGACTCCGGGTAGAGCAGGGTAACCCGCTCCCATTCCAGGCCCTTGGCGCGGTGCACGGTGCTCAGCAGCACGTCCGCCTCGTCGTGAAACAGCGTCCGCAGCAGGTCGATGACGTCCGACGCGGTCGCGATTCCACCGTCCTGGAGCTGTACCGTCCGGCGACACAGCACCTCCAGGCAGGCCGTCAGGTCGCCGAGGTCCGCGGCCGCCCGTTTCGCCTTGCGGTCGCCCTCCTCGATCAACCGCCGGATCGGGCGCAGCTTGAGCGCGTGGTGCTGCTGCAGGTGAGGCAGGACCTGCTCAGCGGTGAAGCTCCCCGGGAGGGCCGACAGCAGCGCCGCTTCCAGCCGGCCCGCCAGGTCGCGCCCACGCATGTTGACGCTCACGCCCCGACGGAGCAGCTTCAGGGCCAGGCTGAAGAGCGGCCGGTTGGTCCGGCACAACACCACGTCCCCGCGGGTGAGCTGCAGGTCGTCCTCGCTCAGGTGCTGGACCACCCCTGGCACAGCGGAAGGGGCCGACTCGATGAAGCTGCTGACGTGCCTCGCCAGGGCCACATGGCTGGCCGGGCAGCGGAACGAGACGCTCAGCGGCAGTTCCTGCGCGCCGATCTGACCGGCGATTTCTTTCATGCCGCCCGGTTCGGCCCCGGCGTAGAGGTAGATGCTCTGGTCGCTGTCGCCGACCAGGATCAGCCGGCCGTGGTCCGCGGCGGCAGGGACGGTCAGGCCCGTCAGGTGCAGCACGAAGGCCCGCCGCAGGGGGGTGAGGTCCTGTGCCTCGTCGACGAGGGCGGCACCGACCGAGTTCGGTTCGAGGTGCAGCACCACCGGCAGCCACAGGAAGTCGGTGAAGTCCGGTGGTCCACCGGACTGGAAATCGCTGAGGCTGCGGGCACGCATGTCCCGCAGAATCGACCTGATCGACTGGACATCCGGCTCGCCGGTCCAGCCGGCCTCCTCGGCCAGAAGCAGCAGGTCCGCCTCGCTGGCATGCTCGTCCAGCAGGTGCTCACGGGCGAGGTCCCAGAGCCGCGCGACCGCCTGCAGCGCCCTGCGCTTCTGCCTTACTGCCCCCGGGGCGGTGTTCTCCAGCTCCCTGGCTTCCGCGAGGCGCTCGCTCTTGTCGTCGTTCACCGTGAGCTGGGTATTCCCGCTCAACCGGCAGAGCATCCCCCGGCCATAGGCATGCAGCGTCAGCGCCTTGACCGATCCGGGCAGACGGTCGGCCACCCCGTCGAGCGCGTGGCGGTTGTAGACGAAGTAGCAGGCGTTGCGGACCAAGCCCAGCTGCCAGGCCGCCTCGACCAGGGTGGTGGTCTTGCCGGACCCGGCCGTGGCGCGCAGCAGGATGTGGTCGGCGCTGGTCTTGACGCGGGTCAGGAAGCTCAGTTGCTGAGGGGTGAAATGCTCCGGGAACGGCCGGGACGGCGGACGACGGTCACTGCTGAGCAGGGCGTCGCCCTGGAACGAGAAGTAGGACAGGGCGCACCTCCAGGCAGACTGGACAACCGCTTCGAGGAGTTGTCGACCCATCATAAGGGCTGCAGACCCGACGACATTGGGAAGCTCTGTGTATCTGGCTCTCTAGGAGCACAGGTCAGAACGTGCTCGTCGACTGACACCTAACCTAACCACTGCCTACACTGCCGTGATGCTCGACCAGATCAGAGGCTTCTGAATCCAGCCCGAGGCACCCACACCCGGTCATGACACCGGTACCACGCTGCGCGGCGGGGAGAACGAGAGGAACCGTAGGCGCAGGGACATGGCCGGACGGGGTCGATCGTTCCGCCGGCCTGCACTGTCCAGCCTGCTGAGGACAGCTCCATGCCGAGGGGGCCACGTCCTGACCTTCGGCTGACACGGCTCCGCGATACTCAGGGTACGAGGTCACCGGGGCATCAGCCGGATTCCACAGGTCACCTCGGCCCCTCCACGCGGACGAAGAGAAGATCGGAGCAAGCCATGCTCCCGGAGACCGGATGACCACAATTCAGACGCAGGCACTTCAGACCCCAGCCCGCACGATCACGCCCGAGCAGCAGCGCCGCCGGGACGCGCTGCGCACGCTGCCCCTCCCCGCCGGGCTGGCGCAGCGCCTGCGCACCGAGCAGGGCTGGAGCCTGGCCTTCACCGCAGCAGTGATCGCCGAGTACCGCCGCTTCCTGATCCTGGCGACCACCACCGGCGTGAACGTGACCCCCAGCAGGACGGTCGACCACGCCTGGCACGCGCACCTGGAGTACACCACACACTACTGGGACACGCTCTGCGGCGAGGTGCTGGGCGAGCCGCTGCACCACACGCCCGGGGAACCCGGCGACGAGGCGCACTACCGCCAGCAGTACCTGAACACGCTCGATCTGTACCACGCAACCTTCGGTGAGGCCGCGCCCCCGAGCTGCTGGCCCAATCCGCGCCGCTCTTCGGAAGGTGACGTCCTTGCCCTGACCCGGCCGGAGACCGGACGTCAGGCCGGGCGGACCAATCCGGCCGCGCTGGTCATGACCCTGATCGTCGGCCTGGGTGGCCTGGCCACCGGGCTGAACGGCGGAAACGCGCTGCTGACCCTGATCAGCGGGCTGCTCAGCTGCGGCGCGGTACTGCTGGCCCTGGAATCCATAGGTGTCGCCATGACAGGCGATCAGCCCGCCCCGCGGCGCCGCACGTCCAGCGGCAGCGACGCGGGGGGAGACGCCACCATGATCGCCCTGGGCGGTGCGGACAGCGGCGACAGTGGTGGCCATGGCGGTGGAGACGGCTGTAGTGACGGCGGAGCCAGTTGCGGCAGCAGTTGCGGCGGTGGCTGTGGCGGAGGGTGCAGCTGAACTTCACCTGGAAGCACAGCTCTCGTCGCCATGCCGGTGGTAGGCGCCACCTCCGGTGCATCTCCACGCTTGTGAGGACACACCTTGGAACCACGCCCATGCACCCCAAGGCCTGTCGATCCCTCTGAAGGATCTGAGCTGTCATGCACCGCAGGTTGCGTTCCGGGCCACGGTCAGGCCCTCTCAGGCCGGATGAACAGAAGGGGTGCGGGATGAGAACGCGGAGGCCGGACTTCCGACTTCTTCGGCTCAGGACGTGCTTACAGACTCTTCTTGAGGTCGGCCGCGCCCTCGAAGCCGACCTTCCTGCCGGCCGGGATCCGGATCTTCTCGGCGGTACCGGGGCGCACGCCAGTCCGGGCGGCCGTCGCCTTGACGCTCAGCGTACCGAGGCCAGGCAGGCCGACGGTGTGACCAGAACGAAGCGCCTCGGCCATGGTGTCGAGCGCCGCGCCGAGGGCGCCGGCCGCGTCTTTCCTGCTGAGGCCGGCGCGCTTACCGATCATGTCGGTCAGTTCGGTCCTGCCGATCTTGGTAGCTGTAGTAAAAGCGGTGGGGCAGCCTTCTCGCTCGGTTTCGTCAAGAGCACACTTTGACAGACATTTCAGAGATGTCAGCAAGAAGGTTCAGACGGAAATGCCGTGCAGCACAGAGACGAGCATCAGAGAGGAGGAATGCCGTCTGGAGTTTCTCTGTCATCAGCCGCTGGGCGTGTGGTCAGCGGGCACGGTCACTCTTCACCATTCCCCTCCACAGCCGCCCAGACACATTTCCCTGCCGATGACATGGGCGCGTGCCGCTCTTCACCGCTTCTGGAACCGCCTGACCAGTTCGACCGAACCGGGTGCTGGTGCGGCGCGAGCGCCTTGGCGGCGGCTACTTGCTGGCAGTTGACATCTGCCAGGTTTGAGATCTCCCAGGTCGCGGCTCCGGAGCTGCGAAGTTGGTCAGTCCGCATGCCCTCTTGGACATCGTATTCAACCAGCACCTGATCAGGAGCGTCTTCGCGGCCTCGGTATTCCGACGTTGCTGGGGAGAATGTCGAGCACGAAGCCGTGCTCATCTACAGCAAAGACAACGCAACCGGAGAACCTGCTCCATTTTTGACTGCCCTCGCTCCGGAAGGTGGCGTCAATGGAGTTCCGCGCTGGCCTGGAGTACTGCCCGGAAGTGCAGACACGGCGGAACGACGAAGATCTGCTCGCCGACCGGCGGTTCCTCAGCGTCAGGGTCGCTTGAAACCGTCTGGACCACTGGGTAGGATACGTGAGGAAAACAATTCAACCCTCGCGTCCACTCCGGTCAGTCGCTGCTTCTCAGCGGGCTGGTCATCTGGGGGCGTGCAGAGGGTGTCGGGGGAACCATGAATAAACGGTGGAGATCAGGCGACGGTTCTTCTTCTGCAACCACGGGGGCGTTGCGGCCCGCTGCGGGACTGTTCATGAGTCTGGCCCTGGCCCTCGGTGCCTGCAGCCAGACCACCACGCCCATCCCAGAAAATCGTGACCTGGGCGGCAACGTCAAGGTTTTTGATCCAAGCATGTCGACCGCCGAGATTCAGGCCGCCGTGGACGCCATCAAGGCCCAGCAGCTCAACGCCGAGTTCGGTGAGGGCCGCTACGCGCTGTTCTTCAAGCCCGGCACCTACGGCACCCCCGAGAAACCCCTGCTCATCGATGTCGGCTACTACACCGAGGTCGTCGGCCTGGGACGCACCCCCAACGATGTGGTCATCAACGGCCACGTCAACGTCTACAACCGCTGTCTGGAAACCCAGGCCGGCCAGCCCAGCAACTGCGTTGCCCTCGATAACTTCTGGAGGTCTGCGTCCAACCTGACGGTCAAGGTGGCCGGCGGCGCAGATTGCCAGAAAGACACCGATTTCTGGGCCGTGTCGCAGGCTGCTCCCCTGCGGCGCATGAACATCGTCGGCAAATTCAGCCTGATGGATTACTGCTCCGCCGGTCCGCAATACGCCAGCGGCGGGTTTATCGCCGATTCCAGATTCAGTGGCACGGACGCGGTGATCAACGGTTCCCAGCAGCAGTTCATGGTCCGCAACAGCGAGGTGCCCGGATGGTCCAACGGCGTGTGGAACCAAGTGTTTTCCGGGGTGGTGGGCGCACCGGCAAGCAGCTTCGGCACCGTCGGCGGCGACGGTAAGCCCGCCAATCCCTACACCACCCTGCCCGCCACGCCGGTCTCGCGCGAAAAGCCGTACCTGTACCTCGACGCCCAGGGGGCATACCAAGTGTTCGTGCCCGACACCCGCCAGAACACCAGCGGCGTGAGCTGGGCCAGCGGCGCGGAAAGCGGCGGGCGGACCCTGCCACTGACGTCCTTCTTCATCGCCCACCCCACGGACAGCACGGCAACCATCAATGCGGCGCTGGCGGGTGGTCGCAACGTGCTGTTCACACCCGGCATGTACACCATTGACCAGAGTCTTCAGGTCACCAAAGCCAACACCGTGGTGCTGGGGCTGGGCCTCGCCACCCTGACCGCCCAGAACGGGGCCGTGCCGATGACGGTGGCTGATGTGGACGGCGTGGATATCGCCGGACTCACCTTCGACGCCGGGCCCGTCAATTCGCCCGTGCTGCTCAAAATCGGGTCGACCAGCGCGGGCGGCTCACTGACCAACCCGGTCGCGTTGCACGACATCTTTTTCCGTATCGGCGGGCCACACCTTGGCAAGGCCACCACCAGCCTCGAAGTCAACCGCTCCGGCACCCTGCTCGACCATCTGTGGGTCTGGCGTGCCGACCACGGCGAGGGCGTGGGGTGGACGGCGAACACAGCCGACCACGGGGTGATCGTCAACGGCAACGACGTGACCGCCACCGGGCTGTTTGTCGAGCATTTTCAGAAGGAGGAAGTCGTCTGGAACGGTGAGCGCGGCCAGACCATCATGTTCCAGAACGAGATGCCCTACGATCCGCCCAGCCAGGCCGCCTGGACCAATGGCACGACGCTGGGCTACGCCGCCTACAAAGTGGCCGACACCGTCAAGACCCATCAGGGCTGGGGCATGGGCAGCTACATCTTCATGAACGTCGACCCGACCGTTCACGCCAGCCAGGCGTTCGTGGCGCCCGTCATGCCAGGCGTCCAGCTTCACAGCTTGCTGACGGTGCAGCTCAACAAGGGCCTGGGCATCATTGATCACGTCGTCAACCAGACCGGCGACGCAGTGACCGGCGATCCCGCGACCGGAAAACCAGCCGGCACGCCCAGCATGGTCATCAGCTTCCCCTGAAGGTCGGTTGATCCCGGCGGGGCCTTCTCCAGAAAAGAATTCCGACGGTTGTGCCGCCTTTATTGTCCTCACGGCGGGCTGGGTTCTGGGAAATTCATCATCGAAGGGCCGAGTGCCGTCAGTGGCCGTCTGAAGTTCAGACGGCCACTGACGCGGTGGTCTCCAGCCATGTCCGTTCTGCCCAAGACGTCAGCAGGGGTTCAGACGGCGTGGAGGCTCAAGAATTCTCAAGCCTCCACGCCCGGATCAGCGGGCCAGCGTCGTCATCGGCGCTGCCTTGCCCAAGACACCAACCTTCATCATTCCCGCACCAACGTCACGGCAGCCGCCAGGAAACACAACCAGAAGCGACTGTTCCCGACGTGGTCAATGGTCACGGCAGGGGCGGCCTGAACGCCGAGCTGCCCTTGCCGGCCGCCTGTCATGACACCACAACCCCGGCGAGTCGCTCCGCTGGTTGTGCTGCCCTGACCCCGCACGGACATCAGCCATGGACTGCCAGCCTTGACGGAAGGCGAGAGGAGACTGGAGCTGACCTCCAGACCCGCGTCAACTTTCCAGGCCTGGGACGACCGCGAGTGGTGCCCTTCTGACTGTTCCGCCGATCAAGGGACCCGGTCCGGCCAGCACGCGGGAAGTGCCGGTGGACCCTCTGCGGTCGACGACCGAAGGCGAGCAGCGGAAGACGGTTCAGTGGATGTCGCCGGTGGCCGCGCCAAAGACGGTCTTTCCACCGATCATGGTCCAGCGGACCTGGTACTGGTCGTCGAGCAGCACCAGGTCGGCGTCGGCGCCGACTGCGATTCGCCCCTTGTGGGGCAGGTTCAGCAGGTCGGCCGGTGTGGTGGACGCCATCACCACCGCGTCGACAAGCGGGATGCCGAGCTCGACGGTATGGCGCAGCGCCTCGTTCATGGTCACCGTGCTGGAAGCCAGGGTGCCGTCTGCCAGCCGCGCCACCCCGCCACGCACGGTGACGTCGTGGCCGCCGAACACATACTCGCCGTCACCCAGCCCCATCGCCTGAAGAGCGTCAGTGATCAGCACCATCCCTTCTGGCCCTTTGATCTGGTGCATCAATCGCACGATGGCCGGATGCAGGTGAACCTGATCGACGATCGCCTGAAGACTCACGTGCCGCTGCTCGAACGCCGCGACGATCAGCCCCGGGTCGCGGTGATGGATGGGCCGCATGCCGTTGAAGCAGTGGGTGACATGGCTCGCCCCCTCACGAAAGGCGGCCAGTGCTTCCTCGTAGGTGGCGTCGGAGTGCGCCACGGCCACGATCACTCCTCGCGCCTTCAGGTGGCGTGTGAGGGCCAGTCCCCCCGGCAGTTCCGGGGCCAGGGTCACCATCTTGAGCAGGGAATCCGCGCGGCCGAGCACCTGCTGCATTTCAGACAGGCTGGGATGGCGCAGAAAGGCTTCATTCTGCATGCCTTTGCGCTTCACGTTCAGGTACGGTCCCTCGGCATGAATTCCCAGTACCCGTGCGCCGGGTTCGTGCCCGACCACCTCCCGAACGCGGTCGATCAGGTTCAGCAGAGCTTCGAGCGTCGAACTGACCGAGGTGACCAGAAAGGAGGTGCACCCCGTGGCCGCACACGCGCCGGAGACCTCCTCGATGCTCGTCCGGGTGCCGTCCATCATGTCGTGACCGTTCGCTCCATGAATGTGGACGTCGATCATGCCGGGAATCAGGCGCCCGCCCTGCCCATCGATCACCGGCACCTCGGCCGCACGCGGGCAGGTTCCCGCCATCACGCCTGCCAGCTGGCCATTCACGATCTGAACGCACCCCTGATGAATGACGCCAGTCTGCGTAACGATCCGGACATTCTCGATCCACACTTCTTCCATGGAGGCCTCCTGTACCGCCGATTCGGGATCCGCACTGCCCTTGCCGGGAAAAGCCCGGAGCGGTCAGCGGGTGGTGCCGCGCGGGAAACGCGTCGAACCTCTGAGTGAAGACCTGTCCATTGTCCACCCTGGTTGCCGGGATTTCGCATACCCGAGTTCGAGACACCCGGGAGGTCAGCCTGCCGATCAAGGGCTGGGGGAAAGGTTTCAGTTTCACAGGACCGGACAGCGTGGAGCACCTCCGCGTGATCTCCTCTGCGCGCAGCAGCACCTGAGCAAACACTCCCACCGCTCGACCCGGAACCACGAGCGAAATCGGTTCGAGAACCCAAGGCGAGCACAGGACGTCCTGGCCCTGCATGTCCGCATCTCGAACCTCCACGGGCACAGCCGCACGACCAGCGCCGCACACTCGAAGACTGAACCGGCCAAAGGCCCATTTGACCCGGCGTGACGCCGCCGTATCAGCGGCCTAAAGGCCAGCGCCTGCGCTCAGAACCTCGAGCGTCGGCACAGAAGGCCCTGCCCTGCACGAACGCGACTCCACCAGAGAACGAATGGCTCCCGATCGATCTGTTCCAGGCCCTCCGAACTGCTCAGGACGACATGCCCGCTCGCTGTCAGGACTGTGAGCGAAAGCCGCACAGACCAGCAGGCGTACTGCTGGAAAAACAACTCACGCGTCGTGTGAGGGGTGATTTTTGGTCATACCCCCGTTGCGACGGACGGCAGGTCAAAAAAGTCACAGGAGAGTCACACTTCGCTTCTACTGTAGGGAGATCAGGTAGCCGGTCTCAAACCGGAACCGCTGTTCTTACGCTTCAGCAGGAGGAATTCCGATGCCCCGCACTCTACTCACTCTCAGTAGCTTCACCCTGCTGACCGCCGCCCTGGTGTCCTGCAGTGGACAGCTCACCCCTCAGACACCCGCCACCTCTGACAGCGCGTTACAAACCCTCAGCGTCTCGTACCCTGGCAGGTACGCCCACGTCCATACCCTGGCGATCGCCAGCACCCTGACCAGAACGAGCCTGCAGGCCGCCTACGGCGGTCAGATCCTCGCCTTCAACCCCGAGCTCGGCAGCGCCATCGTCGCCAACAACGTCGGCACCCGCCAGCCGTACGACCTGAGCGTCGAGAGCAACACCAACACCTTCAAGATCAGCGAC
>Ga0160427_10000767_pt1 | contig 19546 bp, 17 predicted proteins | sample SolpanmetagenomL_FD_108194 | JGI IMG/M metagenome (GOLD analysis project Ga0160427, IMG submission 108194) | Solar panel surface microbial communities from Lawrence Berkeley National Laboratory, California, USA - L | ecosystem: Engineered > Built environment > Solar panel > Unclassified ...
AGCACACGAGGACGCAAACATGAACCCCACTCACCGATCACGCAAGACACACGCACAAGGCTAACTCAATCCCTCGTTCGGGGAATCTAGGATGCTGGGCCTCCAACGGGCAAGCGGCCGAAGGCTGCGCGATCCTAGAGCAACAGCTGCGCGCATGCATGGACATTCCGGTGAGCAAAATATGAAAAACCCCCCCGGTTCCAAATCCCACCCCTTCGCTCCGCCAAGGAAAAAAAAAAATCAGAAAGAGTCAATCGAAGAGGGTGGGGGGCGGGGGATGGGTGGGGAAAAAAGAAACACCGCACAAAACCGTTTGCACATCCGACTGATTCTGTAAAATCTCCCTCTGTGCAGAGACCCGCGCAACCCAAGAAGAACAACATCAACTACCACCTCGGCCGCATGTACCCGAAGATCGTCGGGCCGACGAAGAAGAAGTGAAGATGTGGCAGGAAAACGCGAGACCAGAGGGAAGGGGGGAACTCTGTGTGTGTGTGTGTGTGTGTACTGGGCTTGGAGGGGCGTTTGACCGCATCCATCCGAGGAAAATCGAACAACGAGGGAAAAACGGGAGCGCCAATGGGCGCTTTGGAGGGTTTCACAAGGATATCAGGAGATCGTTTGGATTTCGCGGACCAGGCAAAGTGTAGGACGAGAATGCAACGGGCACACACTCGGGGAACGGGCGTTTTGAGGGAAGGGGGGGGGTTTTGATTTGCTTCGTCGTTTTTTCCCTGTCAGCGTTCACGTGAGGACGCACCGCTCGGGTTTTGTGGCCGTATACTGTAGGCGACGAGGGAGGCGTCAATGTGTCCTTGCTACTAACTTACTGTATTGTACAACAACAACACCTCTCAGTCACTGGGTTCCACGAGGCAGAGCCAAGGACAAAGTACACACATGGCTTCTTTCTACCTTTTTGTCATTCCGAGGGTATCACTTTTTCTAGGACTAGAACTCCATGCTTGTAAAACAAACTCGGCCCTCAAAAGCACCGGGATCTTCTCAATTTCCCTTTTTTTTTTTTTACTCCTTTCCGTTGGGGGAGTACAATCACCCATTGTCCGCAGCGCCAACCATGACCGTGTCGTCAGCGTCAGCGTCGCCGTTGCCATCTCTCGTAAACGACTCCTCGACCGCGCCATCGCCTGTCACGTCGTTGTCAAGATCTTGATCGTCACCGCCTTTGCCCTCGTCTTGCGCATCTCTCTCGCCATCGCCATCGCCATCATCCAGAGTCTCCACGTCCGCCAACATGCTCTTCCTCTTCTTCAACGACGCCGGCCCCGCAGACGCCGCGGGGCTCCCGCGAAAGAGCGACCTACGCACCGGCGTACCACGCCTGCTAGACCTGGAGCCAAAGGGCCGTCCGGGCTTGCGCTTTGACGCCGCTGCCGCGACGGTGCCGGGCAGAGGCGGGAACACCTCGAAGCGAGTCGCCGGGATCGCGTTGGCGAGCAGTCGTTGCTTCTGCGGCGAGACGGAGGCGGGGCGTGTGATCGGGAGGTCTTGAGAGGACGCGGTGCTGCTTTGGCTGTTGCGGAGCATTGGTGCGTAAGGGATCATCGGACTGTCGGCTTCGCGGAAACCCGCGGCCTGAGAGGCTGCGCGGGCGTCGCCGTCGTCGAGAGCGTTGTTTACGGCGAAGGCAATCTCGTTGGCTTCGGCGGCTTCCTGAGCCACGGTTAGTTGCACGCCTTCCTCGGGCACGGCGAGGTTCCCTTCTTCGTCGCGTTGCACCATTGCGTGGATTTGCGGGCCGGCTCCGTTGTCGTAGAGTGACGTGTCTCGACCCATTACGTACGGCGTCCAGATCAGTGCGTCGGGGTTGATCTTCGTGTAACCCTTCTTCTTGTGGTTTTCAATGTATTGTTGGAAGTATGGATGATCCAGCCGCAGAGCATATGTCTTCGTAACGGGATCTCTGACTAGCGCGCGCAACCCTTCAAGGGCACAGACAATATCGTCAGCAGTCATGCCCGTCCGGTCGGAGATATCGACAATACTGATTGCGTCCTTCTGCTCGAGAAGATGTATACACATGGTCAATCGCCAGTAGCTCCGATAGGACACCAAGCCCATGTCGGAGAGTGGTTTCTCCGGAGACCCAGTCTTCTTCTCGTTGCGTGTAAGAAGGTAAGAAAACTCAATCAGGAGCTGTCCGAAGCCGCGGCGCTGATGTATGGGCAAGACCAAAATACAGCTAACGTTGTTAAGACTGCTAGGCCGCTTTTCCTTGGAGAAGTACCCGACAAAGTGGCAACCGTACTCGTCGTTCTCAGTCATGACGTAGAACAGGAAAGGCTCGACGTCGTAATAAAGCGTTTTTGAGCCAAGGAAGAGTTTTGCCAGAAGACACAGATTTTGACAGTACACAGGGTTCTTGCGCCCATCAACTTCGAAGAAGGAGAATGCTCCATCTCGGTAGATTTCATCACCAGGTGGGTGCTTTGCAGGGCATTTGAGCTACGAAGCTTGCGTTAGTGTGTGATGGAAACCGATCGTGAAGAACTCACCTTGTGTCGCCAAGCAACGAAGTCAGAGTTCATGTACTTCAGACAGAACTCGCAAATGTAGAGAGTCCTGTTACGGGAATATTCTTCGGGGTAAGGAGCTGCGTGCCATGTATCAATCTCATATCCACCGAAACTGATGCACTTGATCTTGCTTGGGGGACCCGAGGCTTTGTTCAGAGGTTTTGGACCCTCTGCAGCTTGGCTTGCCTCCACCCGGGCCCTCCATTCTTCTTCCGCTTTTTGGCGCGCGTCGTCGAACTTTTTCCGATCCGCTAGCTGCGGAAAGGTTTTTGTAGTGTCCGCCTCAGCCTCTGTCAATATCCCACCATAAGGCTTTGTCTTCGTGTCGTCGATGTCGCGATCCTGGAAAGAATAGAACGGCGCGCTGAAAGTGGTAGCTGGTATCGAAGGATAGTGCTGATATTGCACGACTGGCGCGGTGTCCTCTTGCTGCGCCCTCAGAGCGCGTCGCGCTCGGTCGCGATCTCGTCGTTTTTGCTTCTTCCGCTCGTTGTCCAGGTTGAGCAACGCAGCTCGACCTACCTTGAGAGCTATTACGAACTTATCGCGAGAGTCCTCCACCACACGTGCAGACGCCATTTCGACTTTTGGAGGTAGACGCAAGCGTGTGCGCCCCTTAGGCGAGGGAGCTTGTTCTACATCGGATTCCAGCATACTGGTCGGTCCATCCTTTGGGCCGAGTACACGGTCAAAAAGATTTGCACCTGTCTCCCTACTTTGGCTTTTTTTCTGCCTCTTCACCGAAGTCGTTGGCTGATTATCCGCGCTTTCGTCTGATTGCTTACGCTTTCTAAGCGCTCTCGAGCCATCCATGGGATCGTCATCGAGGATCAGTTTGCTGAAGACCGAGTGCGAACCGGGTTTGACGATGCCCTTTTGTGGCGGAAGAAGATCACGAGCAATCTTGTTTACAGAGGATGTCCGACGAGCAGCTGCCACGATCTCAGGCTTCTCGGGTTCTATGTCATTTTCGACACAACCCGGGCATCGCCAATCTTCCGCATCTAGGTGGCGAGTTTTAGCTTTAAGATCATAAAGCCAAGGACTTGTGCACATACCTTCATCTGCGCGGAGTGAATTTCCATCTCTGGCGCATTGCCGGTGTGCTACATCGGCCTGTCAAAAAAGAACTCAATGTTATTGTCAATCTGATTCCACTCACCATTGTCTCCGCAAGATGCGCAAGCAAGATATTCCTCAAAGTCCTCGCTTGGGTCGTTGGACTCATCCTCGCCGCAAAATCTGAACCTGTCAGCTCGTGAACTCCGTCCAAACATTTCTTCTTCAACTGACATGCAACGGTTCGGATCCAAGACCTCAATCTCAGCCTCCACCTCTTCGTCACCGTCCCCTTCCCACTCTGCCTGTTCAGCTTCGCTAGATCCTGACTCCGATGCTTGTAGTGCTTCATCTTGTGAACCATTATCACGAACAGCCTTTTGGCCTCCTCTTCTTCTTTGCCCTCTAGTCTTTGGTGGTGCGCTGTCTTCCCAAGCAGATTCGGCTTCTGAGTGTGCCTCCTCCTCTTCGTCGTCGTCGTCGTCGTCTTCTTCTTGAGCTGCTCTCTCTGCCGGCGGTGAAGATACTCCAGGAGAATATTCGCCGACATTTGATGGCTCGCTGCGTTCTGTCTCTTGCTCGGCTTGTTCGTCTTGCTGTTCGCCTTCAGCCGCGTCGTCCATCAATGATTCGCCGTTTGTGGTGATCGCTGCTGGCTTTCCGGTTCGCGAAAAGAGGTTGCTGAGCATGCCTGCCATTCTAGTAACTTGCGAAGATCTCCGTCAGGCGGTAAGAAGGCTCTCTTTGAACGATTGTCGCTCCGATGCCTCACCACGGTGTCGTTCCCACGACCAGCAAAGCTGGTTTTACAACTTCGCAATGGCGCTTAGAAGGTCGGCGCATCTAAATCCACGCCATACAGGTTGTCGCGACGCATCGCCTAGTGTTCTGTATAGTTGCGGCGCATGCCAGTTTGGAGTCACTCAAGGTTGTCTCTTGAATGTCGACCTTTTCGCGTCGATGCCAAGCACTTGGAGAGCCCGACGGATTCCAGAGTCTTGCAGGAACTCGATATGCTTGGAACGAAATGTATACGACAGAAATTCGTCGTGACGACGCGTTGCCCATGTGTTGACTTTCCAAGCGTCGCAGTTACTATCACTTAGGAGCACCCCCCGCATAACCACACCGGCGCAATCCGAACGCGGAAAGGCACCCGACACTCGGACGGCCTCTTCGACGCTGACGCTGAAAGCCATTCACAATTGCAGCGCATACACACATTCACCGCAAGACCTCGCTCAAACATGCCCGTTCCCTTCGAAGCGCTCCTCCCCTATGGAGTGATGGCCATCGTACGTGTCCGGCCAGCCCACCCTCGGGCCTAGTACGAGTAGAAACAAGAGAATCTGACACAGTCCATTGCGCAGATGTTCGGCGTCACTGGCTTTGGTCTGACGGCTCTTCGCACAGCCAACAACGGTGGAAAGAGACAGAGATACGCAGTTGGACAATGGGATAAGGTGAGTCTTTGGAAGGAACTGCTTGGGACTCGTCCGTCATGAGGGATCATATGGCTAACTGCGCACTGTAGCAAAGTACGACATTCCCTTACGGAGACTCGTAATGTTGAAAGACTACTCACACACGGTAGTGATGGAGCGCGATAGACGACTTACTGGCTACCTACGAGGACAAACGGATCAGGTCGAAGCACCGGCTGGTTTCGAGGTGTCGAATCCCTGGAAGGTATGACTGGAGTGGTGCTGCTGTCTATATGCGTGAAGCAGGAACTAACAGTTTTGCAGGTCGAATTCCTTCACAGATAGTCAGTGGCTAGGCATGTGTGTATTATTGGCGTTATGTAGGCTATGGGTTTCGACTTAAGTGATCATGGTGTTCCAGAGAGCGAAAGAGAATAGTTATTCCTGCTGGTACCTTATGGACGCTGGCTTTGATGTCTGTGCCGCGCAACGCCATACCAAGTGTCCATGTCATCGTCGTGCTATTGTTGCTGATCTCATTCTTTCTCGAAAGCTCTATGTCTTGCTATGTACTACACACGCCATTGGGTATGTGCGTTACAAACCCAAATGTACAGGAGGAAACAGTCCGTGGGAAGTCTGACCTCGCTTCTCATAGTCCAACACTCTACACCACCGGCAGCGATACCCTAGCCTTGACCCGCGAAGCGAGAGAATAAAAATATATACTGTACAGTCTATTCCGAATAACCTTTGTAAGAACGCAACCCTAGCGCCTAGCGAATCGATTTAAGAGGGCATCTTAAAAGCCCTCCTTTTCAACTCCCACCCAGTGCGGCGAGATGTTACTCAACATCATTGAAACTTGTTGCAGGAGGGGGAGGCAGGTCTTGGAGCGTTGCATCTCCCGCATCCTCTTCCCCGTTCTCTTTAGCATCAGGAGAGTACACGAATCCTCTTAACCGTAACCACTAGCGTGAGCTATAGGGATCAGGCGCCGCTGTCGAACCCTGTCCGCCAGGTGCAGCACTTTCGGATTCGCCTGGCCGTTGAATCGGGGGCAGATGCGGCGTGTTCGCGGGGCTTGACATGCGCCCTCGCTGAGACGCGCTGCTATGAGATGCGTATTGAGGGGGTGCCGCCCCTCCACCAGGTTGTCCGTAGTATGCGTAAGGAGAAGGTGCTTGTTGTTGTTGCGGCTGCTGCTGTTGTTGTTGTTGCTGTTGCTGCGGCTGTTGTTGACCTTGTGGCTGCTGGGTAGATCCGGGGCCACCGGCACCAGAAGCACCTTGATAGTTTGAGGGACCTGGGTAACCTTGATATGCCGGTGCCCCATATCCATAAGGAGCCACTTGTGATCCGTATTGCGGTTGTTGCGGGTGCTGCTGCTGTTGTCCCGGTTCTTGCTTGAACTGCTGCGCAGGTACTTGCCCGGCAGGTGTGAATGGTGACATAAACGGTTCACCGGGCTGCTGTTGACCTCGGTACGCGCCGGGTGGCATAGAATAGCCTTGTGAATACGGATTGTAGCTTTGCGCATATTGGTTGGATTGAAAGTTGAACGGCGCAGCTCCTCCATAAGGCGTAGATGCCATCGCAGGGTAACCCTGCGCGGCCGCAGTGCCTCCAGGAACGGGTGCATATGCTCCTGATGAGCCGTATGCTTGTGAAGTTGTGATCTGTCCTTGATAACCCAAGGCAAGAGAGTTTGCGGGAAAGGACCTTTGTCGCTTGTACGCCGGTTCGCCCCCTTCATTACCGCTCGAGTGGGATCCATAACTGCCAGTCTGAGAAGGAAGAGGACGAAGAGGTGTCGCTGGCGGTCCGCCTGGCTGCTGAGTGATGAAGGTACGCTTGCTGCTACTCGGGGTGAGCATGTAGCAAGGAAAGGTGAAGAGTAAAGACCTACGCTGCGTTTCTCGACTCCTTCCTCAGTCTCAATCGAACACCCTGGTCCGCGAATGAGCGCGAGAGAATGGTGGACTCTTTAACGCCATCCCAGTCCTTGGGACTTGCAACTAGGACCTGTCAGATACGACTCTGGAAGCAATGCAAACCACGCTTACCTTCGAATGCCTGAGAGGTAACCGATTTGAGAAACACGACATCGTTCTGCGATCTAAAAACTGTCAGTGCCGCGAATGCAGACTCGAACCGAGCGGTATTGACGTACGGTCGGTACTCGTAAAGGCTGAAGTGAAGCCGGAATTTGCCCTGTACACCTGCGGAAAGATCCCCAAATACGAAGTATCCGCCCTCTAGAAAGCACCGCAGTTAGCCTATTGCGCAGCAACGTAAGTTATCGGAACCCACCACTGTTGTTGAGGTCTTTCAGACGATGTAGCGAGGAGACTATTGAGCCATTCAATACTGGGCCGTTTGACGGGTTGTCGGGTTGTTTTGGTTGATCTCGTGTCCCTTCGTACAAGCTGCAGCAACAGAAGTAGTAGGGATTGTGAAGGAAGGAACTGCCCAATCGCGTCAGTCACGTAGGAGCGACCGCCACACAAGCAAATCTACTCACATGCTGCTGTTTTCGTACTCGTTGAGGACTTGTAACTGGACGATGGGAGGTGGATCTATTGGTTTTCGGTCTGTTGGAGGCCTGAGTTAGCAATCTCGAGATTAGACGTCAATCCGGTGAAACTCACCCTTCTCTTTGCCTTTGAGGACAACCTTTGCCCTTTCAGGTTCTTGCCTGATGGTGAGTCGATATTCGTCACTGTAGTTGCGCAGGCTCGTTAGCTGAGCCGGCATAAACTGCGAACGTTGATAGAGCATTGGCCGGAAAGCCATCGGCTGGCAGTTGCCGGCGAAGGTCTTCTGGTCCACAAGTGATGTACCCATGAAGCAGGCATGCATACATTTCCCTGGGTTGTAAGGAAATTGGGAAAACTCACGGTCTTAGCTGTTGCTGCTGTTGCGGTGGCCTGGGCTGTGGGACGCCCACAATATTCGGTGCGTTCATGAGGCCAAGTTTAATGGGGAGAAGTTTGGTAACAGTGGACTGTTGCGCGCAAAAAACCAGGTTCGAGTGAGTTTATATGCACCATGCAACCACAGGTGAGTAATCTTGAGAGGTTGGAATGATGGCAGAAGTTTCTAGCTTCGAGGAATTCCAGGTCCTTGTGAAAACGAAGGCAGTGAGATAACCTTGATGAAACCAGCGAGTGCCTTGGTGGTCGATTAAAAAGAAATGAATAACTTTTGGGAATGGATGCGCGGTTTTCCAGGTCTTTTCAGTGGCCCTCGAGTTGAAATCTTCCGTGAGACGTTTTTACCCGCCGTTTCAAGCGTTTTACTCTGCTCTCTATGCCGTCGATGCACTCGTTTACAAGAGCGAAAGATGCTCTCGAGTACCGTGTTCAAACAGGTACGCGGCAGCAACTATGTAACTGCAAACGCAAAAGAACCCCGGCCGTCGAACGCCTGTTGAAGCGAGGAAACCCCAGGAAGACCTGATGGATGAATGTGCGTTGGCCTAGCGACTCTGCAACAATGTCACAATGATGTCAGTATGGCGTTTGGTTAGACTGAAACGTATTCGAGGTCGAAAATGAGGGGTAAGCGAACGCGCTTTTTGGGGGGCGAAGGCGACTGCTGGGTGTGCGTGTGTGTGCAATCTTCAAGATGGCATAGACTGACCGTAGAAGCGAGAGCAGCTTGTTTGTCGCTACCGGTGGTGATGAACAGATGGAGAGGCAACGTGTAGTACAGGTCGTTGCGTTTGTTCGCTTGGCGACGTGCTGCGGGCAAACAGACGCAACACCTGCAGGCAGCTAGCTAAAAGTGGGATGATGGAAGCACGCCGCGGGTATGTATGTGAGATGATGCGCGGATCCGGTAGCGGTTGATGGAAGAGAAACACCTTCTTCAGACCAGGAAAGAGAATGTCGAAGTTCTGGCGGGGGGGAGATCAAGAAGGAAATGGGAGTCTAGCACAAACTCTAATGACGCGCCGCGACAGGAGGATTATTATTGTCTGCCTCAGCAGCGAGCGGTTCTGCTGCTACTGCCAGAAGAAGCTCTCGAGGGCTCTCCCAGACATAGGAAAATCGCCGAGAAGCCAACCCTTCCGTACCGTTACCCTGGACGAGAATCTCAGACACAGGCTGGGGATGCCTGTATGATGCAATCCACGGGCGCCGTTCGAACTGACGCTCCTTTAAACTTGCTTTCCGACGAACTGGCCTGCTGCTGCTGGTATTATTACGGGGGGGATCTTCCGTTGCCAAGGTAGGTAGGCCTTGGTAAGACAGGAAAGACTTTGAGACTCGGGATTGGTAACGAAAGGGGGAGAGGAAGGTGAGCAACTCGCACGCGCACCGCACAGGTTGTCCCCCTTTTCGGCCGGCCGACGTCGCCGGCAGTTGGTACAATAAGTGGGCGAGTGGGTGGGAGGCCGGGCAAGTGATGAAGCAGCAGTAGTATCGACGAGAGTTTTCGGTGTGCGATTATTACGAGGCAAGTTTGAAAAGAGGAGCAGGGAAAAGGCGCAGAGCTGCTCTAGAGTAGTTGCTTTAACTCCAAAGTCTGAGCTGTGCCCACTGTGGCCCCTTTGTTAGCGCAGGATAGCACAGCACGCACAGCGATCAAATCGTGGTGACAAGCTGGCGCCCACCGCGAATGTACACGGACAGTACTACTGAAGCTAATACCGTCTGCCGCTGCTGCTCGAGCTGCGCGGGCTGCCACAATAATTGCAATAGTGATGCAGTAGTGTTGTCCAGAACTTGACCACAGAGTCGTGTTTCGTACGTAGTAGCTGCTGCGAAGTGACCTTTCGACGCTGCCGGCAAGCACGTACTCTCGGTGGAGTAGTGGGTGGCTTGCAGGGATTACGGCTCCATCAAGCCAAACCAGTCGCCGACTAGGCGAGCTTTGAACACCCCAAACTTCGTGAGTGAGAATCATGCTGCGTGTGTTAATAATGTGAGTTGTGTTTACCCCGTCTACTCGTCTCCTTCCCTCTCCTTCCATCATGATCGGCCTCAGAACATTGACGTTGGTGCCTCTGTGATGTCAAAGACTCCCGCAGGCTTACGAGCATGGCACTTCACCTCGTGCACGATAGCTGCCGGAGCCATGATGGTTGAATTTCGGACTTACAGTCGTCATGGAAGACGCAGTTACTCGACACGTAGCTGATGGTCCCTGCATGACACCGTTGCCCTTGTATGGGTGGGAAGCCCGCAAGTCTTGTACTCCCGCTCGATTGGTTGGAGCGTTTGCTAGCAGCTTTTGATCATCACTCTTAGTCCAAGGCCGAGTGATCGTCACCACGATCGCGCGCAGAGTCCTGCCTGATCTTTGGTGGTGGTGGTGGTGGTGGTGGTCTGACGGGAAGGATGTCATTTCGTGCGTCGTTTTGCATACTGGACTGTTCGCTCTGCCCTCTCGATCGTAGTGGTTGTCTGCTTACCAGCGGGTGGCAGGTCACGAGACCATTAGTTCATGCGGGCTGGCAGTTTGTGTGTGACTGGCAGCCTGGCGTGCGTTTGCCCTCGCCCTCGTGGCTGGATCCAGCACCGGTGACCCAACGCCGCGCGGGCTACTGCACCTGGCCACACCCATCACAGCAGGCAAACAGGGAACCGACATCACACCTGCCGCTTGCCTCTGCTCCCTATGACGTGGATCCTTGGACAGAGAGACGGAGAGAGAGAGAGAGAGAGAGATAGAGAGAGCCGCCCTGTGGATCACAAAAACAGCTCAACGTTAATGGTGCCGTACCTAGCTACCTATCATCGAAAGCCAAAACGATGGACGGGCAGATGGATGGGCAGGAGACCATTCGGAATTTACACCGGGCCTCGACGAAGCTCGTACGTGTCGAGTGCACAGCGAGAGGCTACTACTAACTTGATGTGGAGCTGCACCTTCTGCTTGCTTGCTTGCTTGCTTGCTTGCTTACTCGCTTACTGCGTACGCCGTGATTACTCGAGGACGCCCGGAAACAAGCAGGCAGCCACTAGAGTTACTGGAAACTACTCCACACCCACCTCGCAGACCGCCCCTTGCGATCACGATAAAACGGTCACCGACTCCTTTCATATTAGCCCCTAGTTAACCGAGGCTGTTTCGCAGCGTCTGTGAGTGTGCATGTGTATGTGTGTGTGTGTGTGTGTGTGTGTGTGTGTGACTGAATGAATAATAACTGACTGACTGACTGACTGACCGAATCATGCCTGGCGACTCTCACACGCGGTTGGTGCTTGCCTTCCGGGCTTCGGCTATAGCCCGCACGCGCACACCAAGCAGCTTCGTGCAAACCCCTGATCTGGATCCTGGTTTGCTGCTGCACACATGCACTGTCCATCTAACTACCAGCCAAACAAGCATCTGTTTGCCATACGCAACTCGAGTAGTTGTTGCTCCTCCATTACTATTATTGTTATTATTATTGTTGTTATTATTGATATCCACAGCAAGCGCTGCATGGTTGGTTTGGTGCTGCATGCTCTGCGAAGCGACAACACCTCCCGTCGCTGCTGTCAACTCTCTAGAAGGATCCGCGGCCTGGGGCCTCGCATCAAGCAAGCTTTTTGTGACGGTATTCGCCGGCCGGCCGCTTGTGAGTATTAGACGACATGCAGCTACGCTGTTTCATCTTCGAGCGCTAACAATGTCAATAATCTCGTCAAACATTCGTGCATGAAGGGCCTGAACAAATTTACTGTACACCCCAGACATCAGCCAACGTGTACATCGACTGTTTTTCAAGCGCAACTGCATGAAGGGGGAGGTCAAGCTCGCCGACATCGCGACGCCTCTTGTGCAGCGATGAGGGGCCCTTCGCCCTTCTCCCAGCTTGTGCACTTCACCTTGCAGTCCTCACTTCGGTGTCGAGTCAACTGTTTCAATATCGCCAAAAGTGGTACTGGAAGGGGCCTCAATTTCGGCAACTGCCAAGACCCCCCTCGGGCTGTTTTTGTTCGCGGACCGGCGTAGGAGAATTCAAGAAAAAGGCTTCCTACGCACCAAGATCTCGAGCTCTCAACATTGAGTCCACTCGCGACGGTCCGCTGGGCCGCGACGGAGATATCAAAGCCGGGTGACTCTCTTCTCCAAACAGACTAAATCTACGCGCCCGGGCAGACCATTACCGCAGTTGTCTTATAACGGGCCGTGTTGAGACTCGTCAGAATGTCCTAGTTACCTACATACAGGGATTCGCATACGGAGTCTTACATCTTTCGGAGGGATGGGTTCGAGGAAGAAACATTTTGGGGAGTCAAACCGACCGGGGTGTTTCGGCTTCTGCTCGTTTTCTAGAAAACACAAGACCTGATAGAGACATTGGATGCTGACGGCTGCGCGACAGGGTTGCGCACACAGAACTCCGCATACATGACGCAGAATGGCGGTTATAAGCTATATGCATGCTCGCTGATAGGCTGAGAATCTCTCCTTCACGTGGGTCTATTTCTGTCTCAACTCTTTGGTTCTGGATCATGGATTTTGGATCATAAGTACTGGCACGGTCGGAGTCTCACGGCCATGGGTGATAGATGTCGTCATTCTCCGTGCCCGCAATACGCGGCCACGGGCACGGGGTCGCTGTCAGCTCGGCCATGTCAGTTGGAGCGGGAGTAGGCGATTAGAACTTCCTCCTCTTTCTCTTCCGAGGCAAACGCCTGAAGTCTTCCACCGGTTTAGCACCGGATGATTCATCATCGTCAGCCATCACTTAGCCCTGCCTGGATCGTAGGTCGCATCAGGCTCTTGGTTCAGACGATCTTAATGCGACCCGTAGCAAATGCCGCTCCTGCATGCTGAGCCGAACTCATCTCTCCATCTCTATACGTGGTATGTTTTCTCACATGGGTCCAGTGACCTCGTTCCTATGGTAAAATTACCAGGTGTTCAAGTTTTGTGTGTATGCTGCGGCAGACCCAGTGTTTCGACTTCCAAGATGTTTACGAAGACACGGCTGTGATAGCAGAAAGAACATTGGAAAGCATGAGCTTCGCAATCGAACACTATGGTCCAGCAAGCACTAGCCTGCTTGCCTCTGCGGCAGCGAAGATAAGTTGTGTTTTATTGTTTCGCAACTTCGCCAGGGCTACTCGTTTCACTACCAACCATAGCACGATCATGGAGCGTCGTACTGTGCATACCAGGAACTACATTCCACGTTCTACACTGCCAACGCCCTGCGATCCATCACCCGCCTCGTCCATTCTTTATCTTTCTGGTAGGAGAACGAATGCGGGGTACACCACGTGAACGACGAATGCATGGTATCGTGAGCGTTTTCACGCAGGTTGTTTTTTTGTTTCTTCTTTTCTTCATTTGACGCAGTTCCAGGATACCAGCGCCTCGCGGGCCAAACGAGAAGGGCGGCCCGCGGAGAGCACACAAGTTGCGAGCTCATCAATGGCACCATCCCGGCTCGAGACCGTGATACACCTCCCGCAGCTTCGCCAGGGCAACTTCCCAGCTGCGTTCCAGAGGAACGCGTGCGTAAACGTTCATCAAAACTGAGGTTGCAGGAGAGTTAGTGAGCCGCGCGGTCGAGTTGAGTTTATGCACGATTGTAACGCCTGCTGTTGTCGTGGGTGAAGCTCTAGAACTGCTGTTGTGTGTTCATAGTCAAGTTGTTTCAGAAGTAGATTGAAGGACGAGGTTGAGAAGCGAGAGGAGATACCACAGCCGGGCAGTATCGAACCCAGAGACGCCTCTCCTCTTTTCTCTTCGTTTGTCATGTTATCAACTGGTGCTGCACCTTCCGATATACATATTTCGACATGGCATTTCAGCCCACAGCCGAGCGACTATGGCTAACAACCCCACATACCCGTCGTCCATGCTTGTCGTGAGGCAAACTAGCACGGTACTCCCTTGGATCAACTGGATAGCACCAGCCCTTCTGCTTGCAGTTCGACTTCCAAGGTTGCTTGAGAACTGCTCCCCGGCGTCTGCTTCGTGAATTCTTGTCCACGGGCAACGGCGCCGGGAACGCCCCAAGCAGGCTCTGTGCATGTCGTGTTGTGACGGGTTTGCCGGGATCACGTGATTGGTTTGGACTGCCGACCAAAGCTCAGTCGCGCTTGCATATACAGAGCGGCTACCAGTGGTGGAGCTGTCACTGTATCGTGTTCAGATTCCTGACTGTGTTCTAACCGGCCCTTGTCTCTCAAGCTCGCTGTAATAAGATAGCTTAGTGGTTGATACTGATTGGCTACCTTTCCCGGTGGCGTTGTCAGTTTACATCACTGTATCTCTGATGAACCTCCTCAACTAGCTTCTCATGGCACTTAGACGAGACGCTCACTAGTCTCGAACAGTAAACGTGAAAGCACTCCCTTGAGGAAAAATAGCAGCAGGCAACCCCGAACATATACGCTTCGAGAAGTAGCCATCTTACCCTTTCGTCAAGGTCCTAAAGGAAAGATTTAAATAGACCACTCCTAGCAGTCAAGACGTCTCTTCAAGCCCTTACTGTTTCCGATGCTATCTAGACTCTCCCTAAAGGAATGAAGCGGACTTACGACGCCTTGCCTAAAGGGAGTTTTCCGTTCGGTTCTACTATAAAGACGCATGGATGATATGAAGTTTATGTTATTTCTCTCGATCCCAACCCCGAATCTGCTCTAAGACGGACTGGGCTTGAGCGGAATGAAGCAAAGCTCTTATAAATGCCAACGTCATACAACTCTAATACACCTCGCACGGTCGAGAATTAGCGCCTCAACGACACATTTTCATACAGTTCTATAATTCCTCGGAGTTTCTCAATGCTGCTCCCCCGAGCATGCTGGCTCGAGCCAAGAACCCAGCATTGCAAAAGTGATGGAAAAACTTGCCAGAGCCCTAGATCTCAACAAGGAAAGAAAAAAAAGACGTAAACTAAGGAAAGCCAAACAAGAAAGCCAGCACTCGTCAAAGCCAAACACACCGAAATGACAAAGACCTTCGTTCTATACCGATCCTCCTCACCCACGCCATCCAACTAAACCGCAGCCTTCTCCGCGGTTGGTCTAGACATTTGTTTTCAACAGTCGTTCGAAATCCACCAACCACCAACCCCGCCCAAGCGCTAACACACTCACTCACACTTGCTCCTATGAGCCATTGCCTTCCCCGTGGTGCCGTCCTACCACGTCAACACCTTCCCCACAACGTACTTACGTACGCACGTAGCGCCCACAGCGTCCTGCGTCGGCGTTGGAAGCCGCCGAGATTTCATTTGGAAAAAGAAATGGGAAAAGGAAAAGGAAAAGGAAAAGCGTAAACGTAAACGACGAGCCACATGCGTCCGACGCAACTCACCGGAGTGGCCATGGCATGCTCACGATACATATCTTCTCTGAATGTGTGTATGTGTGTGTGCGCTTGTTTTCCCCTGCGCGTAAAGGCTGTGTTTTACTATTGGGCGCTTTGGAAAACCGTCTGTCTTAATGTGCGTTGGTAAAGCTCAGGACCGCGAGCATAGCGACATGTCACGGTTTCACGCGCCCGTCGTTTTTTTGTGCAGAGATGACACAATGCGACCGGAGGAGAACTGGGCAAAGAGAAAAAAGGGCAGAGTGGGGGCGTGGAATAAAAACAACACAATAAAGGAAATTGGGAGGGTGAATGAAGGCGCAAAAGCCTTTGTGTGGAGTTCCCTCGAATTTCAAGTGTCCGTTTCGCCAAAGTGCTTTTCTTCCCCTGATGGGGGTTAGGAAACATCCTATACTGGACTACTGAACGGGGGGCGTGAAATCCGCAGCCACCAGACCGGGCAGAAAGCAACATAAAACCCTTGCACGTTCCACCCCTTTACACCACGACGACGTCCCTCGCGCGCGCCTCCCAGGCCTCCTTGGCCCTCGCAATCGCCGCGACCGTGGGCGCCATCAGGCGATCGACCTCCTTCTTCCCGCCGCCGCCCACGCCCAACATGCTCTCGTCGAGGCGCATCTTCCTGCCCGTGGCGCGCTGGTGCTGCGCGGCCTGGGCCTTGAGCTCCGCGATGCGGGCGTCGCGGTCCTTTTCGGCCGTCGCGGCGACGGCGGCGATGCGCGCGAGCGAAGCCGTGAGCGTCCCGAGGAGCGAGGCCAGTTCGGTGGCCGACGAGCTGCCGGGCGCCAGGAACAGCGTCCAGAAGTAGTGCAGGAATTCCGTCGTCGTGTTGTGCGTGAGGTGCAGCGAGGCCATGGCGCCGGGGGTCAGGGTGGTGGATACCGAGGGGTCGCCGCCGGACGGTGAGAGGTGCGTGCGCTGTTGGGCGATGAGCGAGGTGACTTGGGCGGAGGCCGCGCGGAGGGCTGCTCTGCTTCCGACGCGGGGGTTGGGCGCTTTCTTCACGGCTACGGCGTCGATGTCCATTGCGTCATTTTCGGAGTCTGAATCTTCCTCGCGAAAGCCGATGGCGAGGGAGAGATCGATGCCGCCGCCGCCGCCGCCTGAAGAGTTCTTGATTGCTCCGGTTAGGCTGTTGCGAAGATCGCCTATGACCTTATTCGGATCCTGCTTCGCGTAGAGCTTCGCTTCGGCTGAGATTGATGCCTTGTCTCGCGAGCCGAAGAGATGGTTTTGGTCTTTGATGTTGAGGACAACGCGGTCGTCCGTGTCGTCGGCTTGCAGGTCGCGCAGACGAAGTTGGGCATAGGTCTCTTCATCCATACCGACGGGTCCGTGAGGGTCGCCGTCGGTGGGCGCAACGTTGACCATCATCTTTTCGCTCATGTTGTTCAAGGCACGCAGTATCGGCACCTTTTCGGACGCGTTGGGGCGCATGGTGAAATCGGGCGCATTGCCTCTACGCTGGCTGTGGTTCTGTTCATTGCCTTCCAGATCGATGAAGTGAGGGACGTATGTTTCGGCTTGTTTGTTGCGGAGACTGAACTCATCCATGGAGAGATATTTGTCTAGCACGGCGTCGTTGGAGTCGGCGTCGGTAATGCGCTCGCCCTTCAGCTTCTTGAAGAGCCGGCTGACGAAGAATCGAGCCCAGAACTCCATCTCACTGAGCTTCGGGACGACATCGTTGTAGACATGCTTGACCAGGGGGTGCTGATTGAAAATGAGCTGGATTTGTTCCTTGCTGAGGTTCAACCTTGTTGCGCCATCCACAATCTTAGGCTTGACCTCGGAGAGCACGTTGTACGCTCCTTGCGTCTGGGCTCGCTCGATTGCGTGAGCACGTAGGAGGTGTACCCTGGCCGACCAGAACTGTAGAGAGAATTGCGCATTGGTGATGCCTTCTGGTTTCTCCCGCAGCGCCTCTTCAAACCTTTGCCTCAACGCTGGGTCTTTCCTGAGTAGCGACTGTTGTAACTCGACGTTGGTTTTGAGCCCTTGATCGTTGTACCAACTTTCCGCAGCCTTCACACTCGGCGCAACTGTTGGTTGTCCTTCTCCATCTGTGGCTGCTGATGGCGTTGCGGCTTGAGATGGCACGTTGGATCTGGCCTCTGAAATGGCCTCTCGCAAGGCATCTGTGACTGCGACCTGTTCGTTGCGAGCCGCCGTTGGTGATGTGAAGTTGAAGACATGATTAACGGCTAAGACTACGACTTTCAAGGCGATGGACTTTGCGGTAGCAGGCGTTTGCTGTAGATCTGGACGTGTTGTCAGTATCTTCAGCGTTTCAGAGACCGCAACACCACTCACTTGTGATATCTGCAATTGGAATGACCAGTTGAGCTGGAGATCCGGGAGGGTTTACGGGCGTCCATGTGACAGTTTGCTTGGGCTTGCTGAACGCCAGAGTGCCATCCTGCTTTTTGTAGGAGGCGGATCCTTTGACTAGGGACATGACTGTGCCATGGCAATCCTCAATCTCTTTGCGTCAGTGCAGACGCGCAGAGGAACGCAGACATACCCTTGAGGTGAAGAAGTGTCTGGTCATCCTAAGCGGCCTGGGATTACGTAAGACTATGTTCCCTTAAGGAATGCTTGGCAAAGACAACCAGCGTATATCACTTTTGGACAACGTTATATCAACATTGTTCGAGCAAGCAACCAATGCTATGACACGCTCATTGGCCTTGAAAGCATGGGGAGACCATGGCAACAGAGAGCAGGCCATAGCAGTACTCACACGAATCATCAAATCTTCTTTGTTCACCATACAAGAGCTTGTGTTAAGCTAAGACATATTGAAATGAATTCGCTGCAGTGTTAACCGGCACACAATGTTGTGATCACTTCATTCAGTGCTGTCTACACGTTGTGCGTTTCACGCTGCGTCTATGTAAACAAGACGGCTGAAGCTTCGGCGTTCTTCCTACATCCCAAAGCACTCGCAGCAAGCCTCTGGTAGACCTTGCTATGTCTTGTGAGTTATTCGGATCAAATCTCAAGCTAATGAGTTGCTCGAGCGTGCCATCCCCTTGCGGCGGACGCAATGATGTGCTCCGCAGTGAGCGCTGTAGCCATCGTGAGACGTCTTTGCGAAGATCCGTGTACCAGGTCCGATCTCTTGCACGAAGGTCAAGATATTTCCCCACTGCTAGTGTTCCCTTTGGATCAAATGAGTCTTCTAAACAGAACGTCTCAATTGAGGTGAATGCCGTGTATGGCGGCCAAGTCAGTGTTGCGGGAAATCTCGATTCGGGCAACGCGACGAACACTGGTTCATCCGTTCCACGTGCTCTTCGCGCAGGGTTCGTCGACAATCATCATGGGGATCTGTCGACTCTCGCCGTGAGTCAGCATCAAATCAAAAGGAAGCCGCTCCCAGTGATTAGCAGACCCCAGAGCCTCGTCAGTGTGCAGTCATCATCTCAGGAAGGTTCAAATGTCTCCCCGGTCGAAGGTCATACAGACCGATCGAGTTGGGCGAGTTCGGAATCAGCAAGTTTGTACCGCATCACTCAAGCCATACTCGACCCTCACGTCAAGGCCATCCAAGAACAGTCACGGCTCATGCACGCGCGCAGCTTCTTGGAATGGATCTCCATCGACTATCCTCTCAGCGACTTCTACACCGACGGGCGAGCTCATGTGAACACTGGGAACCTTAAGAAAGACCTGTCCTTGTACATGGCTTGCTACGACCCGGAAGCCTTTGCTGCCAAGGACACCGACATGCATCGCAGAATGGTCGTGATTCACTCATGTTTAGGCGAGTTTCTGAAGACGGACACGCTCTTGCCACCAGCAACGTCGATGCTAGCTGCTCCGGCTGACAACAGACGGAACACCATCTCTGCATCTCCAAGGCCGACGGTGGCACAAGAAGCATGGCGAACGCTCAAGTTCCAGATACTGGGACAGAAGCGGAAGTTCAGGGAGTCGCAGAACTGGCGTGGGAACCTGCAGCCCGAGGATCGACTTGTTGTTGAGCATCCTGAACCGGTGAGGATCGGGGAGTAGGTTATGTTTCTGTCATGTGCTCTTGACGTAGCGCCTCTCCGCTATAGGAAGCCGATTCAGTATTATAGAGTTGCAAGCATCGAGGAATAATATCAATCAGCATGTCATGACCTCGCTACCTACGCAGGCCAAGACACCGCCAAGAAAAGCCAAGGAAAGCGAGTTTGGACGTGACGGAAATAGAGGCAGAGACAAAGCCGCAAAGGCCGGGGAGAG
>Ga0160427_10000768_pt1 | contig 19541 bp, 13 predicted proteins | sample SolpanmetagenomL_FD_108194 | JGI IMG/M metagenome (GOLD analysis project Ga0160427, IMG submission 108194) | Solar panel surface microbial communities from Lawrence Berkeley National Laboratory, California, USA - L | ecosystem: Engineered > Built environment > Solar panel > Unclassified ...
ACTGATCGTCGTTGCCAGCGCAAACGATCATTCGCACAGAATCATCCTTCCCAGACACCAGAACAGGCCGCCTCAGCGAAGAACAGACCCACCTTCGTTGCCAGTTCAAACGATCACCGACACCCTCCCACACCCGTGGGGATGAACCGAAACCCCTCCGGGGAATCCGAAGGGGCAGGCGGTCCCTCCCACACCCGTGGGGATGAACCGGCAACCTTGATCTACCCGCTCGCAGCGCTGGCGTCCCTCCCACACCCGTGGGGATGAACCGCATTCAGCACAAAATCCAGATTTTCGGAGGAGGTCCCTCCCATACCCGTGGGGATGAACCGGATGAATGTATAGATGTCGCACTTGAGTACGTGTCGCTCCCACACCCGTGGAGATGAACCTGGGCGGACGGTAGCCCGGTTGTCAATCTCTCCCACACCCGTGGGGATGAACCGGGAGTAATCGGCGTGGTCCTGATTGTCATCACGTCTCTCCCACACCCGTGGGAATGACCCGAACCTACACTGGCTCAACTGAACGCGCCATTGGTACCCACCTCCGTGGGGATGAACCGCTGACAATGTGCGTGTGCGGCTGAAAGGGCTGATCTTTCCCACGTCCGTGGGAATGAACCGCCGTCTCGTTTAATGTGGATTCGTGCGATCATATCGCGCCCACACCCGTGGGGATGAACCGGCATGTCGATGCTGATTTCTTAGCGCAAACCCCTCGCGCCCACGGACGTGGGAATGAACCGGCCCCTGGTTTGATATCGGGTCGTGCCAATCGACCGCACCCACGCCCGTGGGGATCAACCGGCCATAATCCCGATGGGACAGACGGCGCTCCACTCACCCCACAGCCGTGGAGATGAACCGGTGAGATCGACGCGCGCGCCCCTGGCGTAGACGTCTCTCCCACACCCGTGGGGATAAACCGTAGACGACAGCGCCTGACTTATCATTTCTCCCACACCCGTGGGGAATGAACCAAGGCCCATTGCGGATGGCTGGAATACCGACCCGTCTCTCCCACACCCGTGGGAATGAATCGTCAAGAGGAGGCTGCCAAGCTCAGCAATCTGGTCTCTCCCACGCCCGTGGGGATACACCGCGTCAGTCCTCCACCTGCCAGCACTGACATCATCGCGCCCACGTTCGTGGGGATGAACTGCCGTCTCGTGCAGCCGCAGCCCAGGCTTCGGTCATCGCGCCCACCTCCGTGGGAAATGCAAAGAGTCACCTGTCACGTCCGGCCACCTGGACATCGGCACGTGACTCGGAGTTCCGCCAACCTTTCCGTTTTTCGCAATTTTCTGACCACTATTTGCATAAAATGCAATTTCATCCTAAAGTATGAAGATGCAGCACCAGATCGAAACCGCACTCAGACACAGCGGGCTGAACCGGCTCAGCCTCTCGAAACGGCTGCGGGTCTCGGCCTCCACCGTCGGCCGCTGGCTGCGCCCCGGTGCCGACCTTTCCCTGCAGATCCTCGAAGACCTGGCACGCACCACCGGTTCGAGTCTGCTGACCCTGCTGTACCGCCCGGACCACCACCGGGACCTGCTGAGCGGCGGCACCCCCTTCCAAGGAGACCGTCTTCCCCCCTGGGCCCAGGCCCACGCCGACGCCGGCCTCAGCCGCCTCCTGGCAACCGCGCACCCCTTGGAGACGCTCACCCTGCCGGACATGCGCCTCCCTGGGCACCACGCCAGCACCGTGCACGGCTGGACGCTCGGCCGGGACGACCCTCAACACCACCCCACCCGCCGGAACCCGGACCGTCAGGACCACCACGCCCTGTTCTGGGCCGTCGCCCACAGCGGGGAACGCACGGACCTCCAGAACCTGCAGGACCGCCTGGCCCAGGGCGAACGCGAGTTTCCCTGCCCGCTGTCCCTGCTCTACGAGAACGGCGCGGTGGCCGGATGGAAACGCCTGCCCCCCGGAACGCACGCCATGCGGCCGCCTCCACACCTGACCCCCGCCGGTCGACTGGTCTACGACCCGCACCTCAGACGCCCCATGCAGGTCAGTTCCCTCTCCACCTCCGGGCAACTGATCCTCGAACACCCCGCCGAACACCAGGCCAGACGCACCGGCGCGGCCGCACCCGCGCAGCCCTGGCTGTGCATCGACGCCAGCCAGGGTGACCCGCTCGCCGAAACCGCCGCGTTCCTTGACCGCCTCGACCGTGAACGCGCCGCCCTGCGCCTGGTCCTGCCCGAACCCACCACCCTGGGAGACGTGCTCCGGGCGGACCTGCTCAGCCACGGCGACCTCGCCCACTTCTGCCGGCTGCAAGACCCGCACGCCCAGGTGGCGGTGGTCTTCTGCGGCCGGCGAACGGCCGTACAGCACACCGGCTGGTTCGCCCAGACGGTCGCGCACGACGTGCCCCTGCTCCGGCTGACGGTCTATGGCGGCCCCACGCCCAGCACGCCCGAACAAGGCACCCCGATCATCTTCGACCACGCCGCCTGGGTCCGCCTACAGGGCACCTCCCGTGACCTGAACGCCGCCCAGGACCCCACCTACCTGATCGGCGCACCCGCAGCCGAACTCACCCACCTGCTGAAAAGCGGCCGCGGAACACAGGCACTCCGGCAGATTCCCCTGACACCCCTGCACACCGGCACTCCTCCAGGAGCACCCAGATGAACGACACGCCTGCCCACGGTTCTCACACCCAGGACGTCAGCGCCCGCGGCGTCGCACTGAGAATCGCCACCCTGATCAGCGCCGCCCTGCTGCTGTGGCTCACCGGGCTGATCACCGTCTTCCTGTTCACCCACCTGCCGGTCAGGGCGGACCAGACCACCAGCAGCAGCCGTTCCCTGTCCACCAGCAGCGGCAGTCCCCTGTCCGCCGACCTGACACCGCCCGCACCGCCTTCCACCGTCCCCACGGAAGACACCATGCAAGCGCCCTGTCGACCGGGAGACGGTGTGGGCACCGCCGCCATCACAGGCGCCGAACTCGGAGACAGTACGCGCCTGAACACCGGGCCGACGGCGTCCTTGCAGCCCAGCCCCCTCTTCTGCCAGGCGGCCTCAGGTCCGGTCACCCTCCAGTCCGTCGTCTCCGCCCTCGGAACGGCCGCGCTGATCCTGGCCCTCACCGACCTGCTGCTGCTGATCCTGATCGGCGTCGCCCTGACACTCCTGAACGGCGTCAGCCTGCTGGGAAGCTGGATTCGCTGGGGCGACGCCTGGAATGCCTGGACACCCGACCTGAGCGTCCTCGTGGCCCCCAGCATCACCTTCTGGTCGGCGGTGCTCCTGCTGGCCCTGACCAGCGGCAGTCTCGGCCTCTGGCACCTGCTGAACGCGCCCGCTCCAGACGAGGTCGGTGCCCTGACACTGACGCTCATCGGAGGCGTGCTGGGAAGCTGGGTGCTGCTCAGCGGCCTGGGATTCCTGGGCAGGCGACTGATCCGCCGACTGAACCTGCCCGGCACGGCCGCCCTGAACTGAACACCGGGCACCCACACAACAGCCAGGGTGCACCTGCACCCCCAGGAGCGCGAACATGCCGGAACACGGCCCTGAATCACAGACGAACATCACCCCGAAACGCACGAATGCCCAGCGCCAGGCGGATTACCGCGCCCGACAGCGCATCGCCAGACTGGCAGGCGTCCTGCGGTCCAAACTGACCGAAGTGATCGGTCAGGAAAACATCACCCTCAACATCGCCATGCTGAACGACCAACGCCAGCAGACAGAACAGCACCTCCGACAACTAGACGCCCTGCCGAACCCGACCCGGCAACAGCAGACCAGCCAGGCAGAAACCACTCGAAAACTGGCCGCCGTCAGGATGCTGCTGAAAATCCTCGAATAAACGCCCACACCCATCCGGAACCGCTGCGGTCTGAGCGGTACAGGCACCGTCGATCCTTCGCCCCTCAACTTCCCCTCTTTTGGTCTTTGCAGAACAACGCCGTTTCCTGAGACAAGACCGACCCGCTTTTCAGTACGTTCAGCGTCTCCCAGGAGGACTGCCCTGACCGAGCTTCGATTTTCCTCAACGCAAGACCAGCTTCCCGCCTCCGGTGCAGGTGGCAGCCTGCGCGAATTCAGCTACCTGACCGCGCAAAAAACCGGCGTGTACCGCGCCGTGATGGGTTTCATCGCCCAGGAAAGCCGCTCACAGCGCCACGCCTTTCCTCCGGAGGAACTCGCGCCCCTGATGAATCTCAGTGAAGGAGAAACGCCGAATCAGATTCTCGACGCGCTGGTCCTCTGGGGAAACCTCAGCAAGAGACGCGACCTGCGCCGCGCTTCGAGCCTCGCCGAGTACGCCAGGCGCAAGGACCTGTACTCGGCCACACCGCGCGGCCTGGCCATCGAAGCGTTCCTGGACTCCGGCCTCGACGCCGCCACCGTCACGGCACCGACCGGCGCGGACGTGCTCAGCCGCATCGAAACGCACCTGAACGACCTGACCGCTCACCTGTACCTGGGCGTCCCGGACCCGGACGCCAGCGAGGCGCTGTGGAGGCAGATGATCACCGACTTCCAGGCGATGTCCGGAGACCTGAGGACCTTCGCGCTGAACCTCGACCGCAAACTCAGCCTCGGTTCGGACAACGATTTCCGTGCCTTCAAAGACGCCGCGTACAGCTACGTCACCCGCTTCGCCGCTGAACTGCAAGGCCCCGGCCGCCGCATCAGCCAGGCGCTCACCACGCTCGGGCCTGTGGTTCAGCCTCTGCTGGACGCCCTCGCCCGCAAACGCACCGGAGGTCTGACCCGGACCCTGAACGTGATCGACCAGCAGTCGGCCATCAGCGAAATCTCGCGCGAATGGCAAGCCATGAGCGGCTGGTTCCAGCGCCCGGCACCTGAAGGAGACGGCCTGAACCTGACGATCCTGAACCTCAACCACGCGGCGAGCCAGGTGCTCAGCTACGTCGACGCGGTGCACCGCAGCCGGGAACTCGGCGGTGGACGCGCCGCAGAACTGCGAGACCTCGCCCTGTCCCTCGACCGTGCAGAAAGCGCCGCGCAGGCCAGAGAAGAACTGACTCGCCACCTGCACCTGATCTCGCCGATGCACTACGTGTCACACCCGCAGGAGACCCGCTGTCCGGACGCCTGGACCGCTCCCGGTGACACGCTCAGCCTGACTCCCAGCGTCCAGGGACGACGCCAGGGTCCCCGGACCGCCGCCGCCCTGACCGTCAGTCAAGAGGCACTGAACGCTGCACACCGCGCCGGGGCCGCGCAGGAGCGCTACGACGCCGACCTGCAGCGCCTCTTCTCCACTCCCGTTCCCCTCGACGGCCTGTCCCTGCCCGACCCCAGGATGCTGACCGACCTGCTCGGCTGGCTCGCCCAGGCCAGGTCGAACGGCCAAAGCGGCCCTGTTCACGGTCCCGGTGGACAGCCGATCCGGGTGACGTTCGCTCCCGGACGCTCCTGTATCTCCGGGCCTTCCAGAGACGACCCGTCCAAAACGTGGGAACTCCAGGTCGACGTGCGGGCCACCCTGGTCCTCGCCTCCTGGACCGACCCAGCTGCGGCGCTGGCCGGAACCGCAGGAGACCGGCCATGACTTCCGTTCCCCCCCGTATCGCCCGCGCCCTGCTCGAAACACCCCTGATGAGCGAAGGTCACGAGGACTTCCGCGAGACCTGGAAATGGCGGCGTGAACTGCGGAAGGTCTTCAGTGACCTCACCGGCTGGACCGTGCAGATCAGTCCCGGCGTGCTGCGGTTGTGCGGACAAGCACCCTTTCCGGACGCCGGACGCGCGGGAAGCGAGGAACTCGACTCTCCCCGCGCCGCCTCGATGTTCGCCTGGACCCTCTGGTATCACGAGTCCCTCGGCCGCGTCAGCGAACTCCATCAGTTCACCCTCGAGGAACTGGCGGGCGCCATCACCCAGGCGAGCGGCACCGACTTCCTGAAAAGTACCGACCGGCAGGCCCTGACGCGCGCCCTGAAAGCGCTCACCGCCCTGGGCGCAGTACAACTCATCGACGCGGGTGATGATGCCTGGCTCGAAGGACGCGGACCGGAAGGCCAGGCCCCGCTCCCCGGCACCGTGGGCGGCAAGCTGTTCGAGTTCACCGTCCTGGCCGCGTACCTGATCTCCCCCGCCCCACCGGACTCTCCGACCGACCTGCAACGCGCCTACCGGGCCCTGCTGACCGGCCCGGCGCTGAGCCGCGCCCGCGACCCGCAGGCATACCTGGCCCTGGACGCCACCGCCTGCCGACAGATCGAATCGGTGTTCGGCTGGAGCACCGACCAGCAGGGCGACTACGCGGCCCTGCTGAGAGACGCCCAGCCGAGACGCAGCGCCCATCACGTTCCGCAGGGCCGCAGCGCCGGCAGCGCCGCCGCCCTTCTGCTGACCGAGGCCGTCAGGGCGGAACAGGCCACCGGTCGCCTCGGCCGAGACACACAGGGGCGAGTGCTGATCAGCGGCGGAGAACTGTACGGCCTGATGGACACGGTCAGAGAGCAGTACCGGGCACACTGGGGACAGTTCGGACTGAAAAGCACCGAGACCCTGCTCGGCGAGACACTCGACCGCTGGCGGGCGCTCGGCGCCCTCAGCGACTGGCCGGGCAGCCCTGACGGCTACGCCCTGGAACCTCACCTCGCCCGCGTGCGCGCCGCTTACCCGGACCCCCAGCCCAGCGAGAAACGAAGCCGAACGACCGCCACAAACGCCACACCCGGCCTGTTCAGTAACGACCTCACCTGACCCCCCACCCTTTTTTCGGAGCGTGCCATGACCACCCAGCCTCCCTCGCTCGCCAGTTTCGCCTTCCCCCTGCTGAACGCTCCGTCTTCGGCCTTGCTCGAACAGCGTCAGAGCACCGGCCTGATTCCGACCCGCCTGGGTGTGATCAACTACTGGCTCTTCCAGCACGAGGTGTTCCACTTCGCGCAGGGCCGCCTGTTCCTGACCGGCCACAACGGCTCCGGCAAGTCCACTGCCCTGACAGCCGCCATCACCCTGCTGCTCGATGGCGACAGCTCCCCGGCACGCCTCGATGCCTTCGGCTCCCGCCAGCGGACGCTCGCCTACTACCTGCTCGGCAACGAACAGGCCGGGTTCAACCAGGACGCCCGCCGGTCATACCTGACCCTGGAGTTCGTGGACCCAGGCGGCCGCTACCAGACGATCGGCCTGGGCCTGCAACTCCAACGTGGAGGTGACCTCAAGAAATGGGGATTCTGGCTGCCCGGCCAGGTCGAAGCGGAAGGAGCGCTGCGGCTGACAGAGGACGGCCAGCCGCTCAGCGAACTGAAACTGCGCGAACGGGTGAAACACCTCGGCGGCGAAGTCGTGACCGGGCAGGTCGCCCACGAGACCATGGTGCGCCGCAGGATCTACGGACCGGACGTCAGCCCGGACGCCTACCGGGCCACCATCGACCTGCTGCTGACCCTGCGCGGATCGAAGCTCGGCGGAGAGGTGCGGCTCGCACAGGTGGAGCGCCTGATGCGCGACGCACTCAGGCCGGTCTCGACCCAGGACCGCAGCGCCCTGAACGCCGGCATCGACAAGATCGACACCCACCTTGAAGCCATCGCCCTGCTCGAACGCCAGCAGGCCGCCACCGCTGCCATCGCACAGGCCCTGTTCCAGGCCACCGCCGCACGAATCCGGACGGCCACGCAGCAGCAGCACACGGCCGAGCAGGCACTGAACAGCGCCCGCACCCAGCTGAGCAGCCTCCAGAGCAACCTGAGCACCACCGAGGCTGAACTCCAGGCCAGCGAACAGACCAGAGCAGCGGCCCAGCAGGCGCTGAGTCAGACGAACAGCGAACTCGACAGCCTGAACATGGCGATGGGTGAATCTCAGGGCGCACAGCGACGACTCGAACACGCCATGGACGAAAGCAGAAAGCGCACCGACATGCTCGGAACCCAGCTCCAGCGCGTTCAGAAAGAACAGGCCCGCACACGCACCCGGGTTGAAAAAGACCAGGCGGCGCTCGGTGCCGGTCGACTGAAGCTGGGGACACTTCAGGAACGCCTGCGGGCGAGAACCTGGTGGACAGGTCAGGACAGCCTCGCCCAGAGGCGACAGCAGCTCCGTTCGGCGACCGAAGCCTTCGCTCAGTTCCAGCGCGGCACCACCCTGCTCAGTACACACAGGCAGCGTCTCGCAGACGCCCACCAACGCCAGCGACAGAGCCGGGCCGCCCACGAGCAGGCGCGAGAAGCATTGGAAGCCGAACTGCTCCGCAGCGCCGGGCTGCTCGCCAACCTGGCCGCCAGCCTGCAGGTGCAGGAACAGCGCCTGCCGGACGACCTGCTGGACCGCTACCGCGCCAGCCTGAGCGTCACGCTCCCGGCCGCCGAGAGCTTCTCGGTCCTCGAGGACACGGCCACCGACCTCGAAACGCTCGCCAGGACGCACGAGGACCAGGCCCGCGACCGGCACGCCTCCCTCAGCCGACAGGTCCACGACCTCCGTCAGCATCTGGCCGAGCTGAACGCCCAGATCGAGGCCGAACCCCCACTTCCGCCAGACAGGCCGGCCGCTCTTCAGGTGCTGCGGGAACACGGTGTCACGGCGACGCCGCTGTACGCCCTGGTGCGGCCACGCACAGGTGCCGATCCGGCCGAACTCGCCGGGACCGAAGCGGCGCTCGGTGCTGCCGGTCTCCTGACCGCCCTGTACGTCCACCCGGCACAGCGAGACGCGGCCCTGGACCTGCTCAAGCACCTCGAACTGAGCGATCACCTGCTGAACGTCCCCGTTCCGGGAATTCAACCTGTGCGTGAACCGGCCAGCCTCCTGCACCTGCTCGAGCCCGAAGAACGGACGGACGTGAGCGGCACCGAGGTCACGAACCTGCTCGAACAGCTCAGCCGCCTGCACCCAGGCGGCGCGTGGCACAACGGCGCCCTCTCCGGGCAGGCCACGCCCAGGCCAGGTGGCGGCGCCCTGTACCTCGGCCGGGAAGCCCGGGAACAGGAACGGCAAGGCCGGCAAACCAAAGCGGAACAGGCCCTGGCACGCCTGGAAACGGATGCCGGACAGGCCGACGAGGACCTGAAGACGACCAGAAGCGAACACGCCCTGCTGCGACAGGGCCTGACCCGCCTGCGTGCCCCCACCGACCTTCAGGCGGGGCGCACGCACGCGAGCGACCTGCGCGACCAGGCGCGCACCCGGTACGAAGCGGCCGTCGATCAGGAAAAACGTGACCAGAGCACGCTGGACGACACGCAACGCCAGACGGAAGAGGAACGACGACGACTCGAACAGGCGTTCGCCCCGCTCGGCGTGGTCCCCGAACCGGACCGCACCGTGCTGAAACAGCTTCAGGACGACTTCGACCAGGCAGACCGCGACGTGACCGAATCCGGCACCCTGCTGGAACGGACCGGCGACCTGGAACGGACGCTCCTCGAAGCTCAAGACTCGCTGGCACAGTTCCAGGACACGGTCACCGAGACCGAACGTGAGAGGGGCGAGCATCAGGAACGCGTCAAGGCCCTGAGCGCGGAATTGAGGGCCCTGCACGCCCGGCAGGACACCCCGGACATGGCCGCCCAGCACGCCCGACTGGCCGACCTGCAACGCCAGTCCAGAAAGAGCGCCGGCATCATCAGCGAGGAAACCCGGCGGGTCGAACGCCTCCGGGAGCGGGCCACCAATTTCCGCACCCAGCTTCCGGGCGCACAAGAGGCCACCGAGCAGCAGCGTCAGCAGCACCAAGAGGCCCAGAACGAAACCCGGAGACTGATCGGTGGACACCCGAGGTTCCGTGATCTGCCCGCCGAACAGCTGGACGAACTGCTGGAAACCGGGCCGCACACAGGATCCGTCATGCACTTCACCGAAGAAGAGCGGAACATCTTCGAACAGCACCGCTCCGCACTCGAAACACCGTTCAGCTACTCGCCGCTGTACCGGAACGGCCCGAGTTTTCTGATCGGCGGCGATCAGCGGGTCGGCCCCGACGAACTGCTCGAACACCTCGAACAGCGCCGGCAGGAGTTCCTCGCACTGCTCACCGAGGAAGAAGGCGAGGTCTTCAGCGGCATGCTGATCCGCAACCTGGTCGAAGAACTCCACCGCAAAGTGCAGGAGGCCGACACCTGGACCGAACAGATCAGGAAGAGTCTGCGACGCCTGGACTTCCACGGCGAGTCCTTCGACCTGCGCCGCACCCCCAGACCCCAGGGCGGCCAGCCCGGAGAAGGACTCGCCCGGCTGATCGACGGCAAGGTGGCCCCGAACGTCAGGCCAGACACCTGGTGGGCGGAGGTCACCCAGGAACTGCGGCAGATGATCACCACCCTGCGCGCCAGTTCCGGCAACGACCTGCCATTCGCGCAGGCCTTCGAGCAGGCGCTCGACCACCGCCAGTGGGCCGACTTCCACTTCTACTCGCGCACCGGCAGCGGGGCGGGCACGAAAGAACGCGAGATCACCGACCGGAACTTCATGACCCGCAGCGGCGGCGAGCGCAGCGCAGTGCTCTACACCTACCTCTTCGCGGCCACCGGTGCACGTTTCGATACGCTCGGCCCCGGCGTACCCAGACTGATCGGCATCGACGAGGCGTTCGCCGGCATGGACCTGGACAATATCAGCTCGCTCTACCGCGTGATGAACGACCTCGACCTGTCCTGGATCGCCACCAGCGAACGCCCGGTGCACCTGAGCCCCGCCCTGCCCCTGGCGAGCGCCTACCAGCTCTTCCGCGAAAGCAGTCCGAGCGGAGACAGCGTCAGCCGGCTGGCCTTCCTGTGGAACGGCGGCTCGCAGCAGAAAGGCAGCGAGGCCGGGCTGTGAGCGTGCTCGAAGACCTGCGTGCCATCGGACTCGGTCCGGTCCTGAACGTGGCGCTGAAGCGCTGGAAAAAGGACGAGACCTTCGGCCGCAGCCGCCCGGACCTCACCCCGGCCGAGTGGCAGGCGCTGTGGAACGTGACCGGAGAACGCAAAGAACACCTGGACCTCAAACTCCTCGACGAGCGACTGCGCGAAAGTCGCTTCCGCACCGGACTGGAGGCAGTGCTCGAGGAACTGAACGGCGGGCCGGTGGTCCGCACCGCCAGGGCCCAGGCCGAACGAAAGGAGAGTCTCGCGGAAGTGATCGGAGACGTCAGCGACGCCGACTGGAAGGACGCCCTGCAGCAGGGGCGCGGAGGGTTCGCGGCCCTGAACCGTGCCCACGCGGCCGGTACGGTCGACCTGCCCCGCACCCTGCGCCTGGTCAGCGGCGCCCTGACCGAACTGCGCGTATCGCCGTGCGCACTTCCACCCCTGGCCGCACACCTGAGCGGCGACGCACACGCGCTCGACAAGGGCACCCTCGCCCGCACCCTGATGGACGCCGCCGTGCAGGACCTCGACCTGCACGAAGTCACACGGGGCTGGATCACCAGCCACACCTGGACCGCCAACCTGCTCGGCCCGGCCTGGCTGAACGCCTGCCGCGGACACGCGCTCGCCCTGCCCTGGGGCGAGATCCAGGACCTCCATGATCTCCACAGCGAGTCCGGCAACCTCTGGGTCACCGAAAATCCCAGTGTCTTCGAGGACCTCCACCACCACCATCCGTACGCGACGCTGATCTGCCTGTACGGCATGCCGAACACCGCCACCCGTACCCTGCTGTCCCGGACGATCCAGAGTGAGCGCCTGCACCTCAGCACCGACCTCGACTTCGGCGGCCTCAGCATCGCCCAGCACCTGCTCACCAGCCTGCCAGACCGCAACTGGCACCTGTGGCGGATGCACCCGGACGACCATCACCTCGCCGTGACCAGAGGCGCCATCAACGTGCCTCAGGACGTCACGGGCTTCGGAACTCCCCTGGACGGCCTGGCCGCCCGTATCGCCACCACCGGCCTCGGCGCACACCAGGAGACGCTGCTGCCCGAACTGAGGGCCGACCTGCAGCGCGTCGAATCTCCGGCCCGCCTCTGACCGGCAGCCCCCATCCTCATCCAAACCAGCCAGAACGGGAAGCGACTCCAACCTCCCTCCGTCGGAATGAAGCACCTTGAATCCGCTACACTCAACACGGCTTCAGTCACGCGGAACGTGATGTGGTGCATGACAACTCATCCACACTTCCGCTTACGCCCCCTGAACGCCTTGTCGCTGAAGTATCGCGCCCACGTCCGTGGGGATGAACCGTGGTTGATTGGCTCGGCGGCCCACGCAAAACATCGCACCCACGCCCGTGGGGATGAACCGCAGCATGGCCCATCAGAACTTACAGAAAAGGGTCTGGGTGGAAAGCCCACGGTCTTCGGCAGCAAGCGTCCTTAAGGGGCGCTGTTCTGCCCGAACAGTGTCCATCTCACGCCCGTGGGAATCGACCATCATGTGGCACCTGCATGCTGAAAAGCGTATGCGCCCGCCCATGTCCGTGGGGATGAACCGCAGACGCCCGCAAACAGCAGACCCAGCTCCCGCCCACGCCCGTGGGAATGGCCCGCACCCTCCCACCGCTGAGGGACCCGCCTCCGTTTCGCCCACATCCGTGGAGAACTTCAGCTCCCGTGCTGTGCTCAGCGGCAGTACCGCGCCATCAGCCGGTGGCGCACCTCCGAACCCAATACCACCAGCAGCGCCACCCGCGGGTACTGGTCGCTGCGGACGAGCACCGGTTCCTCGCCTGTTGGGTCACTGGACCAATGACGCAATGGCAGCATGTATCGTCACTGCTGCCCCTCCCACGCCCGTGGGGATGACCCGAGGATATTGGTGACCTTGCGGGACCGGACCACGTCTCTCCCACGCCCGTGGGGATGATCCGACCGACAAGTGATGCGCAGGGGCGCATCACTTGTCCCTTCCACGCCCGTGGAACTCCCCCAGAATATGCGGACACGTGCGCCAGACCTATCAAGTCCCGCCCACGCCGGTGGGGATGAATCGTCGTCAGGTGGAACCTGTGCAGCACCGGTCGACACCTTCTCGATCAGATCTGCCTGGCCGAGCCGTCAGCAGCACCCCGGTTGATATATCCGCTCAGAACCGCCATGTCCAGCAGCTGCTGGGGCAGCGGGCGGTGAATTCGTGCCCGTGCACCAGGGTGATACAGCGCGAGCAGCGCCCGACCATACCAGGGAACGATTCGGCCGACGTCCTGCAGGGTCACGTCGTGTGGGCCGATCTTCCGAAGCGATTCCAGCGCCACGCGCCCGAGCGAGACCACGACCTCCGGGGCGATCAGGTCGATCGTCTCTTTCAGGTGGACCAGGCACTGGTCCGTCTCCGCCTGTCTCGGCGGGGCATTGTTTCCGGACGTGTCCTGGGGGTTGCAGAGCACCGCATTGGTGATGAACACCTCGGCGCGCGTCAAGCCTGTCTGCGCAAGGAGGACCTCGAAATTCCTGCCGGTCTGGTCACCCTGCAGCGGGATACCGGACCGCTCCGCACCCAGTCGACCGGGCGCTTCGGCCACAAACAGAATGCGCGCCCGCAGCGAACCGTTCTGCGGCCCGAGCACCCGCGTCCGCCCGCACATCCGGGGGCACCGGGCGCACTGCTCCACGTCGGCGAACAACCGACCGGCCCGCTGCTGAAGTTCCGCAGGAACCCCTTCCTGCACTGCCTTCGAGCAAACCGAAAGAGCGTCCGACATCGACCCGAACAGAGACGCCTGGTGCTGCATGCCTGACTCTACCCGACAGACCAGACCTGAGCACCCTTCCCCATCCCAGGCCTGCCGGAACGTACTGGACTCGGCGCTCAACACGTCACCGACGCGCCATCCTCCTTCAGTCCCCAGTTCCTGTCGAGCGCGTCCCCCAGCACATTCTTTCTGGCTGTATGCTGCGCCTCGAAGTCGTATTTCTCCGTCACGCCGCACCACCTTCCATCCACCTTGAGCCTGTAGCCGCTGCGACGCGCCAGCTGCCTCCGGTACACCTCATAAAGGTGCCCGTCCTGTTGAACACGCCAGACCACGCCTTCCCCTCCAGCATGGGCAGGTCCTTTCTGCCAGTCGAGTTGCGGATAGTTCATGGGTACCCTCCTGTTCATCGGTGCGCCCTGGAGACCCGCGACTTCTTCTTGGGCAGAACAGCGCCCTTCTTGGACAAAACGGACGCCGTACACGACGCCTGTCCGCATGAGGACGCTTACCCGCAGTCGTGGGAGGAATGGGCGCTGCCCTGTAAGGGCACTGAAGGCTAGAGCACGCTGGTCTTTTCTGCAACATGCCTGTTCCGATGCTCGAGCGATTCCGGAAGTGACCATGACGCTCCTGCTCATCCTGGGCGGTCTGCGGGCCATGGACAGACTCTCCGACACCCGACTGGCCTTCATGGCTGGCTGGACTGACCGTGCTGACCGCACTGATCGCCTTCACGTTCGCGCTGTCCGCAGACACGCACCTGTACACGACTCCGCCACTGGACCGCTCCAGTCCGGTGCACCACAACCAGCCTGCCGATCCACACCCGTGAAGGCATGATCACCCAACCGGCTCCCTGGATCACCGACCTGTTCGGCAAACCGTTGTCCGTTTCCAGTTGGCGTTCGCCGGTGACCGGAGCGGTCACCCAGAAACCCCAGGGACCTGATACGCTGAAGAGCAGACACAGTCACCTTAAAACGTGACGGGATCCATGGCAACAAGATGATACTTCACTCTCCTTCAGACCACCTCGACACTGTGGTTCTGGAGTGCCCCGCCCACGCCCGTGAGGATGAACCGATGACCGATGATATATACATCGCCATTGAACTGTCCCGCCCGCACCCGTGGGGATAAACCCGATAGCAATGGCCAACAGCAGTGCGCCGTTGACGTTCCTCATGATGCGTCCCGCCCACACTCGTGAAGATGACCCGTACCCTGCGCTGAAAGGCACCAGGACGCTCTGGTCCTGCCCACGCCCGTGGGAATAAACCGTAGTCATGCCGCTGAAACATCCGGCATGGACAGCCCCGCCCACGCCCGTGGGGATCAACCGGCATAGCGCATGGGATGGGGTGAGCGTTCTAAATCGCGCCCACGTCCGTGGGGATGAACCGTTGCTGCCAACGCGCCCACAGCCACCACACCAGTCTCTCCCACACCCGTGGGGATGAATCGCTGATCGGGACATCGGAGAGAGAGGTCAGTAGGTCTTTCCCACAGCCGTGGGAATGAACCGACGAATTACAAACGTCCTAACGACGCTCTCTGGTCTCTTCCACATCCGTGGGAATGACCTGAACCTACACTGGCTCAACTGAACGCGCCATTGGTGCCCACGCCCGTGGGGATGAACCGGGCACCTGCCACGACGCGCCCTGTCTCTGGTCATCGCGCCCACGTCCGTGGGGATGAACCGCAGCATGGCCCATCAGAACTTACTTTGCCTACATCGCGCCCGCGTCCGTGGGGATGGACCGTTCATGCCACTAGCGTATTGAATTTCTCCTTGATCGCCCACATCCGTGGGAATGAACCGGTACGGCATGAAGGCTGCTATGGATGTCAGAAACCACACCCACACCCGTGGGGATGAACCGACCCAGATGTCGTTATGCTTGGGAGCGAACTTCCCGAGCCCACGCCCGTGGGGATCAACCGGTCATACCCAGAGAGTAACGAGGGATGATAAGATCGCGCCCACGCCCGTGGGGATCAACCGGCATAGCGCATGGGATGGGGTGAGCGTTCTAAATCGCGCCCACGTCCGTGGGGATGAACCGCAACAACATCTGTACCACCAGACAATCCTTCAATCACACCCAGGTTCGTGGGGATGAACCGCATCTAAAATTGCATGGGCTCCTGCACATCAAGTCTCTCCCACACCCGTGGGGATGAACCGGGAGTAATCGGCGTGATCCTGATTGTCATCACGTCTTTCCCACACCCGTGGGAATGAACCGCGCCGTGTAACGGAAGCAATATACGTGCTGGCATTACACCCACGCCCGTGGGGATGAACAAGTCCAGCCGATCTTGTCGTAGAACTCGTGGAGATCGCACCCACGTCAGTGGGAATGAACCGTTGACACCGCACCTGCCATGAATTGCAATCACACCCACACCCGTGGGGATGAACCCCATGGCAGACAAAGCCGGAAGCCACCTCCACACCGCGCCCACGCCCGTGGGAATGAACCGTGGGGAAAACCGTGTGCACCTCATCAGCACCGCTCCCACCCACGCCCGTCTGGTCCAGAGTCTGCCTCGGGTTGCTCATGTTCGGCACCGTTCTGGTACGCTGGATCCCGGACTCAGTCACCTTGAACCGTGACGGGATACATGACAACGAAACGAGACTTCACCGTGCTTCAGAACGCTTCAAGACCGTGTTTCTGGAGTCTCCCACCCACGCCCGTGGGGATGAACCGTCGTGCAGGCGATGCTCGAACTCGGTTGTTCTCTCCCACCCACGCCCGTGGGGATGAACCGCCCAGCGTGCGCTGCCCCTGTTTCGCCATGTGCTCCCACCCACGCCCGTGGGAATGAACCGGGGTCGCGCCTGATTCTGTCTGGGTCTTCAGCCTCCCACCCACGCCCGTGGGAATGAACCGCACTCAGCTTTTTCGGGTGGTGAGACACGCTTCTCCCACTCACGCCCGTGGGGATGAACCGTCGATGCTCAGGGCGGTGGCGTTTGAAACGCGCTCCCACCCACGCCCGTGGGGATGAACCGCTGTTTAGGTGGTTTGAGTGGCGCTTGGGAATCTCCCACCCACGCCCGTGGGGATGAACCGTCGTGCAGGCGATGCTCGAACTCGGTTGTTCTCTCCCACCCACGCCCGTGGGGATGAACCGCTGGTCGCCATGAGACTGCCAGCCATCTGGAGGGTCTGATCGCACCCACGGCCGTGGGGATGAACCGCAGTTGTCTCGCGCCCGAGCAACGAAATCAGGACCGTGCCCACCTCCGTGGGGATAGACCAGAGTGCAGGCGAGGCACAGCGGCGATCAGCCATTGATACGCCCACGCCCGTGGGGAGGAACCGAAGACAGGTGGCCTTGTCGTCTCATCTCATCCTCTCGCACCCACGTCTGTGGGAATAAACCGCTTCTGCCACCCCCTACCAGCGTCAATTCCACACCGCACCCACACCCGTGGGAATAAACTGCGCGAGTTGACAGGACGGCGAGTGCATTTCTTGTCTCTCCCACACCCGTGGGGATGAACCACGCCGTGTAACGGAAGCGATGTCCATGCTGGCAGTACACCCACGGACGTGGGGATGAACCGTGTTGGTGCCAAACCAGTTGTTCGGGTAACTACCGCGCCCACACCCGTGGGGATCAACCGGCGTAGCGCATGGGAGGGGGTGAGCGTCCTAAATCGCACCCACGTCCGTGGGGATGAACCGGAATAGGCGTCGCCCTAGAGTGCCCATCGCACCCACGCCCGTGGGGATGAACCGAATAGCACCCTTTTACGGAGGCCGCCAAGTTTGTCTCTCCCACACCCGTGGGAATGAACTGGCAGGTCTGCCATTGAGATCTGGACCGGAATGGGGTCTCTCCCACACCTGTGGAAATGACCCGAACCTATACTGGCTCAACTGAACGCGCCATTGGTACCCACCTCCGTGGGGATAAACCGGCACTCATCACGTACGTGTGCCCTTTCCTGCATCGCGCCAACGTCGGTGGGGATGAACCGTTGACACCGCACCTGCCGTGAACTGCAATCGCGCCCACGCCCGTGGGGATGAACCGGCATGTCGATGCTGATTTCTCAGCGCAAACCCCTCGCGCCCACGGACGTGGGGATGAACCGAGATGTCATTTCTCGATTTCAAAAATAGCCTGCTCGCGCCCACGTCCGTGGGGATGAACCGCCCAGCGTGCGCTGCCCCTGTTTCGCCATGTGCTCCCACTCACGCCCGTGGAGATGAACCGTCACCCGCCCCGGTTAGATCAACCAAGCTAACCTCCCACCCACGCCCGTGGGAATGAACCGGAGGTCGTGACGGTAGTCGTCCGGCCAGACGTCTCCCCCCCACGCCCGTGGGGATGAACCGGGGTCGCGCCTGATTCTGTCTGGGTCTTCAGCCTCCCCCCCCACGCCCGTGGGGATGAACCGCACTCAGCTTCTTCGGGTGGTGAGACACGCTTCTCCCACTCACGCCCGTGGGGATGAACCGCTGGTAGCCATGAGACTGCCAGCCGTCTGGAGGGTCTGATCGCACCCACGTCTGTGGGAATGAACCGCTTCGGCCACCCTATACCAGCGTCAATTCCACACCTCTCCCACACCCGTGGGAATGAACCTCGCGATGGAATCCTCGCGGCCGAAACTCTCTCCCACACCCGTGGGAATGGCCCGTGAGAATAAAACGGATGGAGGAGCCGTGTGGTGTCTCTCCCATACCCGTGGGAATACACTGCCCTTATCGCGGAGTACATGCAGCACCTCCGCACCGCGCCCACGCCCGTGGGAATGAACCGTGCTGGAGTGTACCGAGAACGACCACCCAGAGGTCCCGCCCATGCATGTGGGGATGAACCGGCTGTGCGGTCACCACCCTCCGCAGGCGTACACCCGCGCCCACACCCGTGGGGATGAACCGGTGACCGCCACCGTCCTGATCGGTCTGCATCTTCCCGCCCGCCCACCTCTGGGAGAAGGCACCCACCCCAGGCCCCTGTTCAAGGAGAACGCCGTGGTCCGTGGTCCCTGGCACCTGCACTCCTCCCCCGCCGGGGCGTGAGGTTCCTGACCTTCTTGCGCCGCTGGGACGCGCAAAATGGAGGCGTGAGTGTGACCACTTCCCCGACTGTCTTCACCGCGCCGCCGCTTCCGCTGACGCCTGACCCGCAGGGACCGCTCACCCGCCTGGTGGGCGAGCGGCTGCTCGCCTGGCGCGTCCAGCGTGGCCTGAGCAAGGCCGCCGCCGCCCGCCAGGCCGACGTCAGCGTCACCACGCTCGAACACGCCGAGAGCGGCCACCCCAGCCTGGAGACCAGCGTGGCGCTGGCCCGCGTGTACCGCGTTCCGGTGCAGGCGCTGCTCGGCGACCCGGACCGGACCGTCCCCGGCACCGCCGGCCTGCCGAAAGGCCTGGCGGAGGTGCTGCGCCACCCGGACCTCGGCGCAGGCGTCACCCCGGACCTGCTGCGCGCCCTGATCCGAACCGAGCACCGCGGGCAGCGCCCGACCTCGTTCGGCGACTGGTACAGCGTGCTGCGGCTGCTGCACGAGTTCACTCAGGACGAGTGAGCACCAGGAACGCGAACGGCCCGCTGCGGCGCGTCACGCAGCGCACCGCCCTGCCGGTACCGGGCTTCAGCCGGGACCTGCCCAGGGACGTGCTCGAATGCGGCCACACCCACCCGCCCAAGCAGGACCTGTACGGCGAAACGTTCCCCACGCGCCGCCGCTGCTGGAAATGCCGGGACGGGGTACCCGGCGATCTGGAAGACCCGGCCCCGGCCGCCGTAGACTGAAGACCCAGGTGCGCGCGGTGCTGTTCCCGCCCGCACCTCCTTCCCTGGAGGCCCGTAACTCATCCCCGCACTGAAGTGCGAGGCATTGACGAAGAAACGCGTTGATGCCTGAGTTACCCGAAGACCCGAAAGAGTAGCCGAACAGAAGGTGCACACCTGCGAATGCCTCGCCAGT
>Ga0160427_10000769_pt1 | contig 19539 bp, 20 predicted proteins | sample SolpanmetagenomL_FD_108194 | JGI IMG/M metagenome (GOLD analysis project Ga0160427, IMG submission 108194) | Solar panel surface microbial communities from Lawrence Berkeley National Laboratory, California, USA - L | ecosystem: Engineered > Built environment > Solar panel > Unclassified ...
ACCTCCACTGCCTGCGTCGTAAAAGCCATATGTAATGATGAGGCCGTCCTGTACTATCGATGGGGTTTCGCTCATATTCTTCATGGTCCCATCACCCAAGCTGCCAGTGACAGCATTGATCTCGACCCATTGCTCCGTGAGGGTGGTGTCCCCACGGTTTACCTGAAAGCTGAATCTGCCTGTCATCTTGAAGACACCTCCTAGCTTAGCCTTGTCGACTTCGAGCATATGTGTGAAGAAAGTATTTGGCTCATTAGCTTCAACTGTTTCTCCTGGAACGGAGATGATGACTTTGCAGTCTGGCACTGCGATGAAAGCGTAGACATGCACTCCTTTACTAGGCATGGTGGATTGTGTGACGGTATTACTTAGGTGAACCTAGTAGTTTTACATGAGCAGGGAGCAAGTTGGTTTCGTTCAAGCGTGGACATCTGCACGAAGACGTCACACAACGTTTGGTCTGGCCTTGGTAATGCGGCATGGAGACATTATTGTCTCCCTCCATCACCGACAGTTCACAGAAAGGGCGCATTCATAGATGGGAGGACGAACAGGCAAACAACAACCAGCAAAGATGGTTTCATGTTTTTATGTCAGTTAATCTTCGCCCAAGGTTTCTGCCCAATCACATTGACGGGCAGCACTCCGAACATCTGAAGCAGATCTGAAACGTTCATCATCAAAAAACAACAATGTCGTGTTCAGTTAGATTTGTGATATCCTCGCCATGCCAGTCGAAATAATAGGCCACTTCTTGTGGGAGGGTGGCTTCCTCGACGTCCCATACGTACTGCCGACGCTGAAGACCCTGCCTGTCCTGTTCTTTCTCTATGTCCTCAAGATCTACTTTGGTGGTGCTCGTAACACAGCAGAGAGGGATATGCATGGCAAAGTTGTCATCATAACAGTAAGCATCATTTTCAGTCACTGTGACATCAAAAGCTAACAATTGCAAGGGAGGCACATCTGGTATAGGTCAAGCAACAGCACGAGAGCTGGCCTCTCGAGGCGCACAGCTAGTCCTCTTAACACAACATCCTCTAAACGACCACTTCCTGTCAGAATATATCCTAGACCTTCGCGAGCAGACAAACAACGAACTCATTACAGCCGAGCAAGTCGACCTTGCTTCATTGCACAGTATACGCACTTTTGCTACAAAATGGATTGACAATGCTCCTCCTCGACGACTTGACATGGTTATACTTTGTGCAGACAATATGACGCCAAAAGGATCTAGCATCAGTGCTTCTGTTGATGGAGTAGAATCAACCTTTGCGGTGAACTACCTGGCCAATTTCCATCTTCTCAGCATACTCAGTCCTGCTTTGCGTGTACAGCCACCAGATCGAGATGTGCGCGTCATTATAGCAACTTGTAGTTCATATCTGGGTGGCCAGCTCCCCGAGCACATTCCACTGCTGAGGCAACATGCTGGCAAATCCAGCGAAGCCATGACACCAAAAAATCCTGGCGCGACATACGCTTCTTCGAAACTAGCACTCATGACATTTGCGGCAGCACTACAAAAACATCTCTCGTCCTACAAGCGTCCTGATGGATTTCCCATGAACGCAAAAGTCATCATGGCAGATCCGGGCTATTCACGGACGCCTGGGATGAGGAGATTCATTACATTTGGAAGTCTATGGGTTCTGGCATTATATCTTGTAACATGGCCGTTGTGGTGGTTCATTTTGAAGGGTCCGGAACAAGGCGCACAGACGTTACTTCATGGTGCAATGGAAGGTAGTTATGCTCGTGGTGATGGCGGGATATTGCTCAAGGAATGCATGGAGTATAAGGTGGTGAAGGACGATGTTTATGATGAGGCGAAGCAGAAGAAGTTGTGGGAGATGACTGAGCAAGCTATTGAGGCGCTGGAAAAGGAGGGTGCGTTGAAAAGGGCACGTCTGAGGAAGGAACAGGAAGAAAAGGGCCAGAGTAAAGATGTGAAGGAACCTTTACAGCCTGTAGAAGAAGAGAAGAAGAAGGCTGGCTCTAGACGTAGCAGAAAGGCTGCATAAAACAAAATGTAGAAGACAAATAATATATTATTAATCAAGCCAGGGTCCAAGATCTGAAACCAACGTGAGGCAAGAACATGCCTCGTCACCCGTCACCATCAATACCTTTTAACCGAACCTCGATTTCAGTACAATTCATCTCCTTCTGAATCATCTCGTCTTTCGAACCATAAACCAAGCAACATTTCCTGAAAACTAGCTTCGAACACGAGATCTGTAATCATGGTACGTTCACCTACACGCAACTTTCATCTTTCGTTCAACTCACACTCTTCCTCATCACAGTCTTCAAACACACTCCGCATCGCTCCCGCCGCACAACATCCCACCACCCAAACCTCAATACACTCCGCTCCCTCCGCCCCAGGTCTCTACGACACTCTCCGCGCCTCCCAAACACCTCTCAACACCCTCTCCACATCGACCACCACCACACACGCCACCAGCAGCACAGCTCCCACTCCTCTCACATCCACTCACCCTCTCGAAGCGCGCCTGGCCCACTGGCGCAGCACGCAACAGAACCTCAAACACGCGCTACTACGTCGTCAATATGGAGTGTCTGCGGTTTTGACACGGGAGATGGAATTGCTGACAGTTCGGAATGGAGACGCGGCGAGGCCCAGTGTGCTTGGTGGAAGGGGTTGTGCTGGGTTACATGAGGATGTGTTGTTGGGTAGGGATTGTGAGATTGATGGATGGGAGGATGTGTACAGTGGAGATGGAGCGAGCGAGGGTGGAAGGGTTGTGGCGGATGTGCATGCGGAGATGGAACAGAGGTTGGGTATGAATTGGTAGAGGTGAGGATGTCGTACGTTGATGGGTAATGATGAGCACATTGGGATTTCAATGAGGTTACACCGAGTGGGCAGATGCAATCACACCAGTAGGAGTTACGTTAGAAAGGCAGGTCTATGCCCTTGAATCCACGCAAGCAGTGGCACACTCAATAGCTGGAGAGGGCTACATCAATATGTACAATTAATGATTAGGAAAAACACTGTCTGTCGAATACCCTTTCTCTTAGTATCGAATAACGTTTTGTTAGCTCATAAAACGTAGCCGTGAGAAACAGCCAAAAACAACTTAGCACCACCGACTCGATTGCTCTGAGTACCACACCGAGCAACTCATCCTACAACTCCACGCCAGTCAAGACCAAAGAACACTATACCTTTCCAATGCAGACTCGTTCATGACCGCCTCGTGCATCTCTGCCATGCTATAAACATCGTTAGCCGACATCTTCGTCTCCAAATAGCGCCTCAACCTACCAGGTAATCCACATCCAAACCCAACAAAGATATACATTAAAAACACAACCACCACCACAAGCAGAGCCATCAACTTGACGTTCTTCCACCACATCCTCCTCCTCAACCCACGACTCCTCACTCTGAAATCTCTCGCACTTCCTCCCAACCTATCCGTCTTATCCACCAACAGATCAATCCGCTCACCTCTCTCCAACACTCGCTCAATATTCTCAACCATAATCGTCTTGACATTCTCAATCTCCCGATTTGCTACACCGATTGCATCTTCTCTGCCTTCTGCCGTCGCACCATATTGCACCATCATCTCCTTAAGCTTGCTGTTGAACGCAGCACAGCCGTACGGTGGTAACTTGTCGAATTCTGTGCGCTCGGGATCATACTGGCTGAGAAACTTCTTTTGCGCTTCAACCAAGTACCCGAACGGGACGCGTTGTCCCACGCTTGCTTTGCCGATGACTAGGAAGGCGAGACGCGAAGCTGAGGCTGTGTAATCTGTGTCTGAGAGGGAGATGTAGTGGATGAGATGGTCGTGGTGGGCAAAGGAGAGTTTGGACGAGTGAGAGTGCGTTATTTTAGGGAGAATAATGGTTGCGAGGTTGGCGGTGGCGGAGGAGGGAGAGGCGGTGTGTTCGGCGAGGATGGTTGTGTTGTATGCTATGCATGAATAGAGCAAGGGAGTGCTGGCGTGGGAGGCGGTAGGTGTAGAGGTCGGCTTGTTGGACATGATGGCGATTGCGATGGTGGTATTGGTGGCTGGCTGGTCGTGATTGGACGTGAGTTTGGACCTTCAGTCCTTCGGTAACGTCGATTATGGACTTCGTAATGCTATTGTTGGTTTTAGATGTGTTTCAGAGCTATGTAGTGAACGATGGTTCGCTGTGTTGATTGAGGACGGATTGCTTCTGGTATTTGTATGACGCAAGCTCTCCGGACCCGACTCCGTCTCGGTGTTGGTGTCAAGGCAAAAAGTGGAAGGAGCGTGCAGTAGTGGCAGCAACGAGATGAGGAGGTTCTTGTCCCAATGGACTCAATGAGAAGGTTCTTACCTCGATGTACACACAGGAATAGGCTCTTCTCCACCGGGCGACGCCTTCTGGCACGTCCGCCGCTTGTGCGCATTAACAATGGCACTTTCTATCGCCAGCAGCCTTTGCCAGATGCTACAGAGGAGGAGGCCTTGATCAACCCGTCACTGTTTCCTGGCTTGACCTTTGAGTTTGCTGCTGAAAAAGATGGCCAATACTGGGCTGTTGTAGGACCTTCGAATGCTGGCAAGACCACATTATTGGAAATACTAAGAGGACAATACCTATGCTTTCCTCCTAATGCAAGAACATATCCATTTCTATCTACAGAAGAAATTGCTGCAAAAGATAGCCGACTACGCTATCCTGGTCGGGCGATACAGTATGTAGGGTTCGATAACAAGCCGGGAGGGTTGAGTGGTATGGGAACGTATCTGAGTGCTCGATACGAGAGCAGACGAGAGATTACAGACTTCTCCTTGCAGGACTTTCTGCTAGGCAATACACAGCTCAATCCCGGCGAGCGCACAGATGAAATAGACACATCGTTACTCGAAAGAGTCGTGCAGGACTTGAAGTTACACGATCTTATGAAAATGCCAGTGAGCAATTTAAGCAATGGGCAGACTCGAAGAGCAAGGATAGCAAAAGCACTGCTCGGGAAGCCAGAACTATTGCTGCTAGATGAACCATTCATGGGGCTTGACCCGCCGACGACAGTTCATCTTTCTCCATTACTTGGTCAATTAGCAGAATCGAGCAATCCTCGCATTCTACTTGCGCTACGACCTCAAGATCCCATACCCGAATGGATAACTCATGTCATGTTCCTGCCCGGTCAAGGCCAGATCGACGTAGCTTACAAAGGCACTGTAGAAGAGGTTTCAAGATCAGTGATGGAATCGGCAACGGCATTTTCGGAGACTCCAAGAGAAGTCGAGTACGACAACAACACCGTTCCACTTAACTTCTCCGAGTTTGGACGACGTCTCAGTCCTCTTGGACCAATGCCAGATCCTACTCGTCGTTCAGCAAGATTCGCGAAAAAGATACAGGAAGCGCAGAAGCAGATCAAAGAAGGAGATAGAGATCCTGCCACGTTGGTCAAGGCTGGTGTAGGTGAGGCTCTCCTCAAAGTTGCTCAGTCTTGGAGTAGACATGCGTATCCTACAATCACCTATGCTTATCAGATTCCTGCTCAATTAGGTGAACCTGTTATCGAAATGGATGGTATTACCGTGAGATACGGTGACAAGACTGTGCTTGGTGGTTGGCGCCAGGAAGGATATGATGAGGAGGGCTTGTTCTGGACCGTGAGAAAAGGTGATCGATGGGGTGTATTTGGTCCTAACGGTATGTTGATTGAAACAGGGTGTGGTGCTTCAAGCAATTTTACTGACACGTCGTGTTGAAATCAGGCTCTGGCAAGACAACTCTACTCTCCATGATTACATCCGATCATCCACAAGCATACTCACAGCCACTTAAAATGTTCGGTCGTCATCGCTTGCCCTCATCAGGTATTCCAGGACTATCAGTATTTGAATTGCAAGCACGGATTGGCCACTCATCTCCAGAAGTCCATTCTTTCTTCCCTCACAAGCTCACTGTCCGCCAATCCCTCGAATCTGCCTTTGCAGAAACACCTCTTTCCAAACCGAGGGCACTGACTGCAGACGGTGACGCAAAAATCGACGCTTGCCTTCGCTGGTTCCAAGGCGAGCTCAACCCATCGAAGGGCTGGAATCCAACTCTTCTCAAGGACGCTACTCGCCGTACTAGCCAAGAGAAACTAGAATATGCTATTCCTGGTAACAAAGAAGAATACATGGAAAAAGCCAATGCATACTGGTACGACATCGGGCAAGCAGAGACTGCAAACCTCGAATGGGCAGACGAACTTCTCTTTGGTGAAATGCCATTCAGTGCGCAGCGTGTCTGCCTCTTCCTGCGCGCCATCGTCCGACAACCGGATATCGTGATTCTCGACGAAGCATTTGGAGGCATGGACGACTATGTTCGAGATAAATGCCTCTTGTTTCTCGATCACGGTGAATCTCGTATCCTCAGCCCGGTCAATATAACATCCAAAGACCACATGTTTACCCCCGGTCGACCACAGGAGCGTGCCCGCACCTTCCGTGAATCGCGAAACGCAGTAATGCCTGGCCTTTCTGATCAACAAGCCCTCATCGTCGTTAGCCATGTCAAAGAAGAGGTTCCCGAATCTGTTCGCGACTGGATCTACTTGCCCGAAGCGAGCAGAGTAGGCAAGGACGACAGTCCTGCGAGCAGATGTCGTATTGGCACATCAACGAAGACTATGCCTAAGAGTTCGAGACTGCTGAGCTTGAGGTCGGATGATATGACTTGGGCAGAGGTGTGGGGCATGGGTGTCGTGATGGGCCCGAATAGGAGAGCTATGAAGGCAGCGGTGCAGACGGGCGATATAGCGATTCTTTGGAATGCTGAGAGGACACAGAAGGAGGCTGAGATGCAGAAGGAGGCTGATAGTGTGCGGCAAGGGGTTGCAGCAGAAGATATTTATAGTAAGAGCGCACGCTGAAGAGGCTTCTGATGATGGTGTCAAGAAGACGAGCAAGCCCAAGCCCAAGCCAAGCCTCGTTCACGCACGGAAATGGACACCCCCGACGGCAGATACGAAGTAGCCACATTATGAGCCACTCGTGGACAGCTTGCACGACGGTGGTGCTCCGTGCACTAAGTCACTGGTGACGAGACATACACCTCCAGGATTGGGAGCTTGCGACTCGAGCATTGAGATAAGGTAGAGGCTTGAGACCAGATCCAAGCCTTGTAATCGTCAAGGTATCCCTGGAGCACGACCGAGTAGCGAGAATTCCTACGGCCTAGTTGGTTATCACCACCTCTCCGCGTATTGGGCTTTATATCTGCTGGATCTATAGTATAGCTAGGTTGAGAATATGAAGAACATTTCCATCAGAAGTCCTTCTCATATCTTACTTTTGATCCGTTTACGATACGAACATTTGACAATGAAGACTTATACTGTGAAGTCATCTACTGTCCTATACTGTAGCTAAGCTTGTTCAGAAGACCAGTCTGGGTGGGAAGTGTCTTTTAAGTTGAGTTGATTAGACTAGTTTTGTTCAGAGTATGATTATGGACGAGAGGTGATACACAAGAAGTCCTTCGTATGTGATGTATTAAAATTATTAAAAGTCCTTTTAATGCCTTACTTTGATTCATTCGAGATAGGAACGGTTGACAACGGAGATTTATGCTATAAGGTCATCTGCTATCCTCTATTGTAGCTAGACTTGTCGTGAAGAAGAGTCTGAATAGGAGGGTACCTACGTTGTCGTGGACTGGATTCGCTACTTGAGGATAATCTCAGACAAACGATTGATCTGAGAGATATTTTATACTGTGTAACGAAAGAGGGATGATGTTTCGCAAGGCAGCAAAGGAAGAAAGATGGTAGTGTGGATATTCAAAAACTCCTTGCAATTCAGTGAAAAAACGCTACATGCTACATTAATACATATTCCCATGCACAAGCTACACCAACAAGTTATGACTTTTCACCACTTGCTAGCCAGCTTGACCAGTCACGAAGCTGCAGCTCCAGCTCCAGCTCCAGCACCCTTCCCCAGTAATCATACACTCGTATCATAATCTTCCTATGATACAAATCATCATCCACCTACTTGGTCAAAGGAATGGGGCAACCCAAGTTGGTCAACTGTGTGCCGAGCTTGCTGACGACAAAGTCGAGCGCAGCGACAGATGGAGTAATAACACCATTGGCATAAGAAGGAATAGACTGCGTAGCCAACTGGTACAAAAGGCAGGAAGTGACCTGAGGGCTGATGTTGGCAGGGATCTTTCCGTTCTGGATGGAGCCAAAGTTGAGGGCGTCGAAGCTACCAGCAGCAGTGTTGCCGCCAAAGAGGACAGGGTTCTCGAGATACATGGCCAGAATCTCAGTGGTGACGTCGTTGTTGGTGTAGGGTGAGACGCGGTTAGTCCAGTTGGCAGGGATCTTCTCCATGTTGTTGAATTGCCACTTGCCGTGGGCGTCTTGCTTGGCACCGAAGAAGGAGGAGATGGTGGGAATATCAGGAGCGTAATTGTTGGTGCCAGAGGGCATGAGCTCGTACAAGAATGAAGCGGCACCAAAGAGGAGGAGGGACAGCGGCCCGAAGTAGAAGTTGGGGTTCTCGGCAAGGGACTGGTCGTAGCGTTGCTTGCGGTAGAGAGAAAGACCAGAGCGGTCGTAGTTACCGCCGGTGGTCTGGGTCATCATGCCGAAGAGTGTGCCGTTGAAGCTGAAGTTGTCGCCATCACCCAAGAAGTAGTCGTCGCGGGTGAGGGATGTGTCTGCTTCGAACTTGTTGTGGCCATCAAGACCGGGCTCGCTGCCGGTCAGGACAGGATTGATGGATGTGCGGGTTGTGGCATCACATCCGATGGAAAGCTTCTCGGTGACGAGGTCGCCGTCGGTAAGGGTCAGACCGAGGATAGCCAACAGCTGGGCTAAGTCATAACCGACGTTGTAGAGGTTCTGTTGAGCATCGACCAACTCGTTAAATGTTGTGATACCATCGTGAGAAAGGAAGTTGTGGTTTGCGGCAGCGTTCAAGCCGGGGCAAGGTCCACGGATGTCGTTAGGGCCAGGTGCAACAAAGTAATGCGCTGTGTCGCCATCGGCCGGAACCTTATAGCCTCCAATTCCCTTACCAGGTTGTCCATTCTGTGCGCTGTTGTATGGGTAGGCTGGGTTGAAAGGAGCTGCGCCCTTGTGGTTTGCGTTAAAGGGACATGTGGCTGGGCCTCCAGGGTTGCTTCCACCAGATTGTTGACGCTTCCTAAGCATGGAAGAGTCAACACCAGGTGCGTTGACTACCCATGGGAAGGCTGAAGCAGAGGAGAGGAGAGCGGAGAAGAGGACGGTGTTCTTCATTGTAGATGGTATTGGTTGTTATGATTGATGTCTGATGTCTGAGTTGTGGTAATGGGAATTGATGTCTGAGATGTTGTGTTTGAATCTGATGATGGATAATTTTGGCGAGGAACTGCTCGTCCTAATATATCCGCCATGATGCTCTTGCCACGCTACGAATACAACGATGGTACCGAGGCTTCATGTTACAATAATGAAATGATGAAGGCAAATCACATAAGATCATCATGTTGCTCATTCTCCGCAAACTATGCGGAGCGAAGCATATCCAGTCAGATGAACGCTGTAGGTCAGCATGTCCTCACGCGATGATTATGCTTTTACCAACAAAACACCAAGCCTGTTGGTCAAGAACGGTGTGGAGTGCCTAGGTTGCAGATCCAAAATGAGGAGAAAATAAGATCGACATACCCCAAGACCCTGGTTTTCTCCGCCCAGATCTATTGATCGGCCTGCATAACCTTAATTGAACATCAAACCGTCAGATGCGTAACCTGTTATTGGTTTGCAAAAGGGTGGAACAAGAACGTCGTAGGCCAGGCCTCGGCTCCGTAGCAGTTAGAGTAATAGATTTAAGCATCATCAGCCACGACAGCCACGAAAGCTTCACGTTAGCCTCCATCCGACATCCACCCGGGTACCTGCTGCTTGCGGCCGCCTTTCCGTCAATTCAGAAGATGAAACCGAGGCGCAAATCTACTGGCTGAGAGTAGTGGTACAACCTCCTCACGCAATAATATGTCACGTAAGAGGCTGATACTAGACGATGATTCTTTGAAGTTCCACCCACGTCGTCGCCAAGGTGCCTCGGACACTACGATATTGTTGTGGTGGAGGAGGAGGAGGCACAGAGTCCATCGCGCAGATCTCTTTCGTGATGAGGTGGCTTTGGGTTATCCCAATGCTTCCTTATTCCAGTTCATAGACAGTCGGAAGCCTGAATAGGGACCGTGGCCTTGTAATATAGCATCCCTAGCTTAGTAATGTTGGACTTACAAGCTTAGTAATGTTCGATTCATAAACTAGTTCTGAGTAACAGATCACGGAGCAATGGCTAAGTGTGGTGTAAGACCAAATATAGAAGGGCAGTTGCTCAAGTGGCTACTCGAAACGATCGCTTCTGGGACGACGACAACATCGCACGAAGCGCGAGACGAGGGTACAAGTTCTCATGAATCTGCTGCCACGTCATGTGATACTTTGCACTCAGCGTGTGTGTTCATGGTCATCAGATTGTGACGATGTAGAGCACGCTTTCCTGTAGACCTGATCGAGAAGGATCCTCTTTATAGAGGTATCTTAGCGAGTTTTTTCATTCCTCAATCTTTTCTACAGGCTTTTACACTCGATCACATTTAGAATCTCGATGCTCACAAGCTCATCTTTCCTCGATGTAACATGTTCACCTCTACAAACTTGCATGATGTGCACAGTTGGTTCCTCGGCTGTGAATAACGAGAATTTTGAATTTGGTCGCAAAGCATCTTGGAGCGGATTGAGCAGTGTATGGCATGAGTGTCGCCGATGCTGTGTGGACTGTTGGCTTGCATTATGCTGGAGTAGTATCGCATAACAATGCCTGTAAGAGACCATGGTCTATTCACTTTCGATTATTTTGTGATGAGACCGGCATTTCTAACAGTTGCCGTGCCTTGAAGAGATTCGCATCTCTGTAGGCGTCGAGCCTTGATCAGGTTCGCATAGCAGTACCTGTCTGATAACGTTGACTGCACCAATATCACGCACTCATCCGAGGCATGACGCAGATTACAAAGGATGTGGTATTGCGGTACTGCGCTAAGTCTGCAGGACACTGTCGTCATTTCGACAGGTGAAAGTCTGCTTTTCAGTCCTAGCGTGTATAGGTCTTTCTGGCCAGAGACAATCTAATAAGTGCAGCTCATCACTATAGCTTCGTCCCCCCAACTTGTTGAGTAGTGACGTAGAAATAATTTTGGATCTTGCTATGCTCTGGTCGAGCATGCCAAAACACCATAATCGGACGTGCCTCTTCCTGCGCATCTCGTGCAGCTCGAGCTTGCATGCCCTTGCCTGTTTCACGTAACTATGAACCGTCATTCATGCCATTCACACTCATAATCAGGCTTCTCTCATGTACAAAAAGCTGGCAAGAGAGGGTCGCATAAACAGGAGAACCTATAGGAAGATGGTATATCCATACATCGCTGCTCGCCTCTAGGAGATCTTGTCGCGTGACTCCAACTAGAGAATTGTACTCTGGCACTACGTAACTGCTTCACCGGATGGGGACAGCGTAAGGATCGTGCTGGTCGTGGCCAATGTGGCATATGCAAATATAGTCTCCAGCTTAATTCTGTCGTTAAACCAGCATGGCTATGAATGTCTTCCACTATCACGTGGAGGTTCTAGCTCTAAGCATGAAAATTGTGTGTTGGTGACAGTTCTAAATTAAAATCTGGCCCAAGCCTCGAGTAATCTGCAGAGCATGTTGGCTACAAAGTCCAGGCTGCTATAGAGGCTGTTCAAGAATATCTGCGGCGAGCATGAGATCAAAGCTTCGGCCCAGTCTTTCTTAGTTTATCCGCACAAACATATCCCTGCGTGATTGGATGTATGCCTTCATTTCTTGCAGTGATGCCTAATTGGACGAAAGCGCTAGGGAGACGGTGCCAATGCTCTAGTGAGTGGAAGACTGGATGTCGTAGTGCTGGGTCATACGATGGTGGTGTGCTGTGTGGAGGCAATGCTTCAAGCTGATTGCGGGGAGATATAAAAGGACGAATCTGTTGTTGATATTGTGGCGATAAAGGGTGAGATGCCACGTGAGATGGCTGTGGGCGATGTGGTTGGAGTAGAGGTAGCATAATGAGTACGCTATGATGTTGGATTGAAGGAGACTGCGAGGGATGGCGGTGGATGGACGAGGAAGCGACAAGAGAGTTGTGAGACATGCACAGCGGGCAAAAGTGGAGCTGGAGAAGTGGAGCGGATCTGAAACATGTTTCAGCTGTTGTTTCGTGTTTAGACGCCAACACTCGATTCCGCAATCGCATTCATGTCCAGTTCAAATTCATTGGGAGAGACGTAGCGGGTCTTGTCCTCGCCGTACACAATGCTGTGTCCGTAACGCTAACCCGGGCAGTTTAATATCAAACAAGCCTATACCCTGCCTGGCTTAATCTTCAGCAGAAACTGCAAGCCCAAATCATTGACTCATTGTTAACTATGTGTTCGAAGCTCCCGGCTAAGATATAAACCTTCGAAAGCTGTGCCATACCGATTTGAAGCTTGTTGTAAGCTTCATGTTGGTCAAAGGAGCGTTATGCTTTTGATTGACAATAGAAGGATGTCTTCTCGACAGACATCTTGCGTTTGCAAAATACTCGACATACCCCCGGCATTCAGCTGTAAGACTAGTGACGGCAATAACCAAAAAGCTAGTCATCATAATACAATGCATCTGCGCTGGCAGCCATACCTCATTTCCGCATCGGCTCCCTCATCAAACACTTCTGACTCACAACACCACCCTCACAACCATGCTTCGTCATATCTATCACTATCTCATCCACCTCCACCCACCCAAACCTTTTATACAACGCCAATCCAGCAGCACTCGCCTCAATATAACACCTCTTCCCCTGCTCATCCACAATATCCAAAACATGCTTCAACAGCAAAGTGCCTAGCCCTTTACGATGATATTGAGGAAGAATCGTTAGAATATGCATAAAGTAGTCGATTTCCGCGTTACAGTGCTTTTTGCGGTTTACGTTGAGTTGTGCGAAGAAGTCTTTTGATAGCGATATATTAGTCCCAGGGAGTTCTGGCTCGGGATTTGTTTTGGCTTTGGTGTCGATGCGATCGCGTTCGGCTTGTTGGTCTGCGTTCAGTGTTATGGGGAAGATCCATTTGCCGAAGCCAGCGAGGTTGCTAGAGGTGGTAGATGTTGGTCAGTTTTGTGGTAATGTGATTTTATATGGCTCATCATCTTCTGAGATGTTGTGAAATTGAGCAAGGATATCGTCTTCTGTATGACTACACTTTGGCCGAAACATACTACATCATGTATTTCGAAACATTCTTCAACAATGTAACTTTCTGCAATCATGCAGTGAATGTATCACATCAAGGAGAAAAGGATAACATGAACTAACCCCTTCTCGTCTACAGCCTTGAAAAACCTCGTCCCATTTATTTCCTGCTCCGCCTCTTTCATAAGTCCAATCATCCAATTTCCAAGCTTTTTGTCTCTCGCTTGAGGGTCTACATTTTTGTCGAGGTTACCCACCAAGACATCGTTCTTGAAAGCTGCGAAGAAACAGTCAACCATAGCCGGTACATCTTCGGCGGTAGCATCTTTGATGGAAAACTGTGACATTTTGCTTGGTGTAACAAGGGACATATATGAGCGACTGAAATGAAAAATGTTTGTGATAGAGATAGTAATATATATATGTACGTGAGGTTGTGGCTACTGTCGTGTCATCTTTCTATAGAGTGTAGCCATGCCAAGACAGCTGGTTCAGGAAGGAGGTGAGTCATTTCGCAGCCATTCCGATCCTTCTTCTTCTTCCTTCTTCTTGTTCTTCTTCTACTCATCAAGCCTATTCATTAGCCCTTCGATGGCTGGCAAAATCACCATGAACGCCTTAGTTGGAGGCCTTGCTTCTCCCAGTTCCTGGCTCCTGGAATTCCGATGAGCTCACAGAGCTAGCTAGTTTCAAAACCCGTCATCCACGCTGCGAGATGTGGAATCCTTGCCACAGTTGAAGCATACTGTCAGAGTACGAGTGAACAATATATGAGATCCATGTCGATGCTTTTCTGTCATGCTTCGTATGAGTGGTGGGACGTCTCCTCAGTCGAATTTTGCCTGTGCCTCGAAAGCCTTAGGACGGGTGCAACATCTGGCGCTGCTAATAAAGAAGAGCCTTGGGCCGTCTCTCCGCAACTCTTTGGTCCAGGAGAGTCTTGATGCTCCAGCTCGCGTTGCTATGAGAGGTCGAACATTGCACGCTCGTTAGCCCCCACCCAACGCAGTAAGTGCTGCTTCAGTGGTTCTTCGATTTTCAACTTCAAGTTCTGTCTCTGTTTCAGTTTCAGATCTGAAAACATTGAAGGAAAATTCTTCCTGGAATAGCTGGACTAGTGACCTGCAACATCCATGACCCGTGCTTGCACTCCCACGCCTCTAGCTGAAGCCACTGAGAATGGTGGAGATGAACATCTCGATGTCGGCATAGCCCTTCTCTATCACTTCATGACCTCCTACGTTGTATTCCTTATACACAGGCTTGAGACCAAGCGTGTTGATTACGTCGCTCAGCCTCAATCACCTCGTCATCCTCGGAGTGCGTGAGCAGGACTGGCATATTAATCTTTCCGAAGTAACCTGCTCGTGCCATATTGAGCTGTCCGGGGAGACCTCCTGTTGCGCCTGGGACCCATCCAGAAATGCCGACAAATCCTCCAAGCGGCTCGTTGGGATGTAAGAGTAGATACGAGTTCAAGCAGTCAAATAACCCTGCGACATGCCCCCTAGGATGATATTCGATGCCGGAATACCTTGCTGAATCTCCTCGTCGATCGGCAACAGGATGCGATTGACTGCACGGGTGAGGCCTCCGACTTGTCTTCCAGGCTGGTTATGGGGGTTGGACGTGGAGGCGAGATCGAACCATTCCGTCAGTTCGATGTTAGACTGCTCTGACCGGGTGGTTGGCGCTGTCGGAAAGAGCCAGTTTGTGTAATCGAAGAGCGGATTGTTGACGATGTTGGTTCCCTCGAACACCTCCTCTGCAAAATCATCTCCAGTCGAGCCTCTGCCGTGTAAGAAGATCACGGTGCTTTTGGTGATCTTCCGGTGAGGTTCCATCACGTGCATACTATGAGTGGCCATTTCTTTGAGGTTGCGAATAGTAGATCTCTATAAGTGTTACTGGAGATATTTTAATCAGAAGATAACAAAGTCTTGTGTGAATTTGGTATAAGGAGAGTGCCGTCAAACTGGGAGAGCAGGAGGGCATTTATATATCCCTATACGTCCCTAAACTACGACCAGAAAGATTTTCAACTGCGCGCTTAGTTTACGACAAGCAAAATGCCTTTCAAGGTTGTGTCATAGAGTTTATGATGTGTGTCATATATGACTACAATTCTCGACCTCACTTCTAAACTCAACCTCCACAACCACACATCTCAGATCGATCCTTGCCCAACCTGTGCTTCTAATCCTCTCTTCACATTCACATAGGCACATCCTCACCACACTCCCTCGTCCCCTCCCTCGCGACCGTCATAATCACATCCCCCAAAACGCCCTCCCTAAACCCAGCCTCACAATACGTAAAATAATACTCCCACTTCCTCCTAAACAGCTCAACATCACTCGCCGTCATACCCACATGTTCTTTCAATAGGGCTGGTTTTATAGATGCGTTAAAGTTGGATTGGAAGTTGGCGTTCCACAGACGCAGGCATTTTGCGTAGTGGGGCCCGATGTTTTCGATCGAGTCGATTATTAGGTTTGTGGGTGTGCTGGAGGTTTTGGGGGTGAGCGAGGAGGTGAGGAGGGAGATTGTGGGGAGGTGGCCGCCGGGGAAGATGTATTTGCGGATGAAGTCGGTTGAGGAGGCGTAGATTGCGTAGCGCTGGGAGGGGGGTTAGTGAGTGTCTGGGCGCAGCTTGTACCATTTCTTTCTTCTGTCTGTTCGCAGCTTGTGCGATTTCTTTCTTCATCTTGTTCGTGCTTATTACGCTTGGCACTTCACGAGACGTTCGTAGCCACTGCAAAAGCTTCTGTTGAACAATAAAATCAAGGAGAATGTCAAAAACTTACTGTTTCAGGCATGGTGATGCACTGGAAACACGCAATGCCACCCTCCTCCTTCAACAACTTATCCACACACTCAAAATACGTCTCCAAAAACTCCTTCCCAACCGCCTCCAACATCTCAATACTAACAATCTTATCATACCTCCCGCCCTCCTTCGGTATAGGCAGCGCCCGATAATCACACAACAACACTTCGATCCTCTCCGTCAGTCCTGCCGCCGCAATGCGCTCCTCCGCAAGACTCTTCTGCTCCGTCGACAGTGTCAGCGAAGTAACACGACATCCCGTCTGCTGCACCGCCCTGATTGCGAAACTGCCCCACCCAGTCCCGATTTCGAGAACGTGGTCGGTGGATTTTATATGCGCTCGGTCGATGAAGCGCTGGAGTTTGGTCATTTGTGCGTCTTCTAGTGTTTCGGCTTCGTGTTTAGGATCGCTTTTGGGAAGCCAGATAGGACAGGAATAGGTCATGTCGCGGCTGAGAAAGGCGGCGAACATGGCGTTGGAAATGTCGTAGTGTGCTGAGATATGAAGGCGGGCGTTGGTGAGGGTGTTTGTGCGTGAGGCGATGTAGGTGAGGGAGCTCGAGATGGAGGAGGTTAGAGTGGTGCCGTTGGAAAGGGCGGTGCGGTTTAGGAGGAAGAGGGTGAAGAAGTCGGTGAGAGATGGACAGGAGGCTTCTGCTAGCATGTAAGATTCTGCGAAGCCCTGGGTAGATAGTTGTGTTAGTTTTTGACAATTGCAAGTGCATGTGCTTGGATGTTTGTCTAACCATGTCTGCGAATAGCAGCATTCGCACCCAGAATGTCTCCTTGTGTACTCGTAGCTCTGTTGCTGGTCCTTTGATGTTGGCGCCTAGTTGGCCACATATTGTGGTATGGCCGTCTGCTTCTATTACTTTCAATTGGCCGACTGTGATCTTGGAGAGAGTGGAAAGAATGGCTGATCGTGAAAGTTGGACTAGAGGAGCCCATGTTACTGATCCAGCGTAGCGGCGGACTCCATCTGCATAGTAGTTGAGAGATTGTGGTATTATCGTCATGTTGACGGTTGTCTATATGTTGTAGATCTGTGTACAAGTTCCTGGATAGATTGCTGCAGAGTTGAGTACGTAGATTCGGGTCGCGATACGAGATAAAGCACTGTGGCTGGTGGAACGAGTGACTGCCGGGAAAGATATTATTGACAGATATACAGAGATGTCCAGGGAGTAATCAGAAGCAGAAGACTAAGAAGCAGAAGACAGCAAAAGCACAACTTCAAACTCAACGGAAACGGAGCAATGCTAGAAGCATTGAACTCAAAAGTCATGACGCCGGTAACGATCAACGGCACGTGCTTGGACCATTCTTTGGACTTTTTCAATCTTCTTTGATCTCTTTCTGTCTTTCCCGGGGCAATGGAAGTGTATCAAAAGCTCAATCTCTAGTGCAATGTTTCTGGAACACACTTGAGACATCACAGCCTTGGGTCTGTCGTTTCAATTAAGATCTTACACCGGAAGGCTGCAGCGGCGCGACTCCGAGCGGGCCGTTCGGCGATCAACTCAATCTGCTTGGCATTCAGATCTAGGGTTTAGGATTAGCCTAGACGCCAAACATGCACGTCGTCGCGTCTTCTCTTCAAACAGCTGTGAAACATCTCAACGAACGATACAAAGTATCACGCAGAGAGAGACAATCATATAAAAATAAGCTAAAATGTCAGCAACATCGTCAACACCAACACCTCTACTCATCTCATCACAAACATCATCCTTACCCAAATGCTCACTAAACGTACTTCCATGCCACATCAACCACACCGGTCCAGTAGACGCATCAGCGCGTCATTGGCAGCCAACAACCGATGAAGGCGACAACAATACAGCTATATCTTATTTCCGCGGACGCAAATTATGCGGCAGAAAAGTCATCGTGCCTGAGGGATATCAAGGTGTCATTCTCAAGAAGACTGATCGGACGTCCATTTCAAAACCTGATATCGAAACGGGTGAAGACGCAGACGAGCTCGAAGATGAGAAGGTTGAAATGAACGTTGTGGAAAAGGTTGCAGGGTTTGATTGTATTACAGTGTGGAATCATGAGGTTATGCCGGATCAGCTTGAGGATTCGCATGTTAGGGGTGTTGCTGAGTGGATCAAGTTTGCTGGCGCTGTGAGTTTTTCATTCGAAAGTTCGGGAGTCTATGATAGCTGATCGTACTAGATACATGATTTTGATGACGAGTAGTGCTATCTGAATCGACCCGAACACACTCGGAAACGTGGCGTTCAATGCTCTTACTCGCATCACTCGCGCCCAATATCCTTCGAGCGATCACTCACCACACTGTTCACGCCATGGTGCCTTTCGGCGCTCACCGTCACAGAGGAGTTTTATTGGAACCGTGTGAGACTGGGGCAGAAACTCGCGTTAATGCATTCCTCATCCATCTTCTGCGCCGAGCCTCGAAGGACAAGCAATCACTATGTCATCGGTACACCTCAGCACTCCAATGGAAATCGCGATTGTTGTTGTTGAACTTTCCAGACATATTCTTGACAGACCTGCGCTGGCAAAACTACCTTGCCAAGCATGTGGAATGAATGTCACAATCATCGCGTGAGGGATGATGCCTTAAAGCACTGCAGTGGTATTGAGAATGCTGCTGATTCGATGCGATCACGAAACAACACCTATGACACTGGTGGATTGGTTTGCAGATGGGTCTCTGAGCGAGGCTGAAGACCACGGTCTTTAGCTTTTATCTTTGCTCGGCGGCTCACATTGCGCGGGGTTCAAACAGGGTTGCACTACCTATATGATCGTGCAACTGTTGCCGTCTATAGCCGAAGCACCTATTACCAGTGCACCGCAGGTAGACTTTGCATTTAAAACAAGGCAATTGTCAACAAACAGACGACTACAGCGCATGTATAATTTCAAATCAAATGGGGTATAACTATCCAACAATACAAGAGTCACCACTCTTCCTCATACCACGCACCACCTCACCAGTTCCATGTTCTCGAACTAGCCGTAAACACCGGCGGTTTCCAAACCAGCTTCTCCGGATCAATCCATCTCTTTCCTTTCGCCTGCTCCTTCTCCCTCTGCTTCAATCTCTGCTGCACAACTGCCTCCGTCAACACAATGACATGCGAATTCCTCGAGAACCTCAACAAATTCAGGTTCTGCAGCGTATGCAACACATCATTCGTCGTCATAGCCGATATCGTGCCCAACTCTTCAATATTAGCCTCGCCGCGTCCAGGTTCCATAAGCAGATCCAGCACAACCTCAGCCCAATAAGCACGATAACTCAACAGACCCAGGTCGGAGAGAGGTTTTTCAGGCGAGCCCAGTTTGCCTTCGCGCTTGGAAAGTTCGTACGAGAATGCGATGAGCAGTTTCCCGAAACCTTTGCGTTGATATTGTGGTAATGTGAGGATACAAGCAAC
>Ga0160427_10000770_pt1 | contig 19527 bp, 19 predicted proteins | sample SolpanmetagenomL_FD_108194 | JGI IMG/M metagenome (GOLD analysis project Ga0160427, IMG submission 108194) | Solar panel surface microbial communities from Lawrence Berkeley National Laboratory, California, USA - L | ecosystem: Engineered > Built environment > Solar panel > Unclassified ...
GAAAGCCCCGGCCACCTGCCCCTGGGCGTGACGCCCACCACCATTCTGCACGAGCGGGTGCGGCGCAACCAGGCCCTGATGGACACCTTCCAGGCCACCGGCCTGATGGAAGGCGAAGGCTCGGGCTACGACCTGATTTACGAAAAGCTGAGCCGCGATGCCAAGCCCCTGCCCGACGTGGACGACTCGTACAGCAACCTGCGCGTGACCATCTACGCCAAAGCGCCCAACCCCGTGGCCGTGGCGCTGCTCGATACATTGGCGCGGTACTACGACTTCCGGCAGAAGGAAATCATCACCCTCGGCATCATCGCGCAGCACGGTCCCATTGGGGCCCCGGCCCTGACGCAGGCCCTGCAACTGCGCCAGGAAGAGCGGCTACGTCCCTGGCTGGGCCGCCTGCTGGAATGGGACATCGTGATGGCGCGGGGCGTGAAGAAAAGCACCGAATACCTGGTCAACCCGAAAGCCTACGCTGCCGCTAACCTGGACGTGAAGCCCAGCCTGAAAACGATGGAGCCGCACCGGCTGCGGGCCTTGATTGAGGAAGACCTGCGGGCTTATCCGGACAGCTCAATCGCCCAAATCCACCGGCGATTAGAGGAACTGCCGCTGCTGGAAATACGGCGCGAAGTCTACGGCATGGTTGCCGAAGGTCGGGTTATCCCTAGCCCAGGCGGCACCCGTAATCGCCGCTACTCGCTGCCATAAAAAAAGCAATTAAAAAACAACTAAATAACAAAACGCCGTTTCCAGCCTGGAAACGCAGTTTGTTTGTTTTTCCTAGGGTATGAATTGCGCACAAGGAGAAACAAACGGACACAAAGCAACCCAACTACCCATGCGCCAGCCTACCCTCAATGCCACCGCCCAATCCCTCGTCCAGCGCGTCTGGGGCTACGCCACCGTGCTCCGCGACGACGGCGTGGGCTACGGCGACTACGTCGAGCAAATCACCTACCTGCTGTTTTTGAAAATGGCCGACGAGCAGGCCGGCGCGCCCAACGCCCCCGCCGTGCCCGCCGGCAAGGACTGGGAAAGCCTGCGGGGCCTCGAAGGCGACGCGCTGGAAGTGCAGTACCGCCACATCCTCACCGACCTGGGCAAGGAGCCCGGCATGCTGGGCGTCATCTTCAAAAAGGCCCAGAACAAGATTCAGAACCCCGCCCGCCTCAAGCACCTGCTGGTGCTCATCGACCGCGAAAACTGGTCGGGCCTGGGCTTCGACGTGAAGGGGGAGATTTATGAAGGCCTGCTGCAAAAGAACGCCGAAGACGTGAAGGGCGGCGCGGGCCAGTACTTCACCCCGCGCCCGCTCATCCAGGCCATTGTGGAGGCCGTAGCGCCCACCCCGGGCCAGACCATTTGCGACCCGGCCTGCGGCACGGCGGGCTTCCTGCTGGTGGCCCGTGACTATCTCGTGGACACCTACGGCACCGAGCTGGACCGCGAGCAGCTCCGGTTTCTGCGCGACCGCACCTTTCACGGCACCGACATTGTGGACTCAGTGGTGCGCCTGGCCGCCATGAACCTCTACCTGCACGGCGTGGGCTCGACCGAAAGCCCGGTTAAAAATCAGGATTCGCTGCTCTCCGACCCTGGCGAGCGCTACGACTTTATCTTGGCCAACCCGCCCTTCGGCAAGAAGAGCAGCATCACGGTGATGAGCGAGGAAGGCCAGACCAGCAAGGACACGCTCAGCTACGAGCGCACCGACTTCGTGGCCACCACCAGCAACAAGCAGCTCAACTTCTTGCAGCACATCTACACGATTCTGAAGGTAGGCGGGACGGCTGCGGTCGTCCTGCCCGACAACGTGCTCTTCGAGGGCGGCGCGGGCGAAACTATCCGCCGCAAACTCTTGCAGGATTGCGACGTGCATACCCTGTTACGTTTACCCACAGGCATCTTCTACGCCCAGGGCGTGAAAGCCAACGTCATTTTCTTCGAAAAGCGCGCCGCCGCCGAGCAGGCCCAGACCAAAGACCTGTGGGTGTACGACTTGCGCACTAACCAGCACTTCACGCCCAAGAGCAACCCGCTCACGCTGGCTCACCTCCAGGACTTCATCGCGTGCTATGGCAAACCCGGCCAGCGTCCCCAGCGCCAGGAAAACGAGCAGTTTCACCGCTATGACTTAGCCCAGTTGCTGGCCCGGGATAAAGTGAACCTTGATATTTTCTGGCTCAAAGACGACGCGCTGGAAGACAGCGCCACCTTACCCGCGCCCGATGTACTGGCGCTGGAAATAACTGATAATCTGCAAGCCGCGCTGGCGCAGTTTGCTAGCATTGCCGAGGAACTTGAGATAGAATCTTAAGTCAGTTACTTTTAATCTCCAAGGAAAAAGAAGCGGGCTACGCAGTTCGCTTCTTTTTTTACTTCCTGTTATAAGACAAAAATACTGTCCTATAATTTCTTTTATGAGAAGTAGCGGCCCAAACGGGCCAGCAAATGGCAACAGTCTATTTGTTTTCTCTGAGTGCCTACTGGGCTGTGCCGACGTAGGTTAGGGGCAAGTCGGGAGTAGGGTAATTTTTCCTGCCTGTCGGGGCACTTGGCCGACGCAGCTGTTATACCCCTTCACGCCCCTAACCTGAAACAGCCATGAGTGCTTATGTCATTTTTGTCCGGGACCGCATTACCGACCCGGAAGAGTTTAGCCAGTATGAACAAAGCGCCGGCGCGGCCGCGGTCGGGCATGCACTGACCCCACTGGCCTTTTATGGCGCCCTCGACACGTTAGAAGGCCCGCCGGTGGACGGGGCAGTTGTCCTGGCCTTTCCCACCATGGCGGAAGCCAAGGCGTGGTATGAGAGTCCGCTTTATCAGCAGGCGCTTGTCCACCGCTTAAAAGGTGCCGAGTATCGGGTCTTTATTGTAGAGGGCCTAAAGCAGTAAAAAGCAGGCTGCTACGCTGAGGAGCGCGGGTACTGGCTAAGCGAGTACCCGCGCCTTTTTAGCGGTGCTTCGGAGCGAGATATCAGCTACCGGCAGGACCAGGGGTAGGTCGTTACCGGCAGGTAACGGCCTATAATTTCTTATCTGTAAAGTGGGCCACGTTCTGTGCTCCCTCGCCGGCCAGCCGATCCAGGACGCTGGCGATGGGCGCATAGGGATAAAGGGCCGCCACCGGGAGCGCCTGCACCGCAGGCGCCTGTGCGGGAGCAACAAAGTGGGGGGCATACTGATCGATTAAGGCCTGCAGCCCCGCGCTCAGGGGCGAAGTGAGCGCGTTAAACTCCTGCACCGTGCGCAGCTGGCGCAAGGAGCCGTCGGCCTGGCGCAGTACGAGCAAGTTGTGAGCAGCGCGGTAGTAGAGCGTGTGGTTGCCGTAGGGCAGGACGACAAAGAAGCGGGGCTCCTCCCAGCTGGCGTGCTCGATGGCCGCTAGGGGCTGCTTGCGCTGGCGCAAGTCGGCCGGCAGCCACGTGTTGGGCCCAGCCACGGTGGGGGTGAAGAGCTCACCCAGGAATTGGAGCACGGCGCCCAGGGCTTTGGGTACTTGGGGCGCGAGGGCCAGCAGGGCCACGTTCTGCGCATTCACAGCCAGCGTCACGGTCGCCGGGGCCCCGACGGCCGGCGCGCCTAGCGGCTTCGAGGAGGAGTCAGCCTGGTCTTTAGCGGCCTTGCGAGCCACGCAGGCGCGGGTGTTGCACGAGTTAGAGCAGTAGATGCGCCGCCGATGGGGCAGGGTGAACTGCGTGCCACAAAAGGCACAAGGACGCGTGATAGTGGGGGCTGGCTGGTAAGGCATACAGGCAGCAAACAGCTAATTTTGGATTAATACTAATTAATATTAATTCAAAATTCGCACTTTACCAAGCAGCCCTCATCGAAAGTAGGGCGACAGACAGGCGCCTGCCAAGTCATGCTGATCTTCGAAAGACTTGCCTGAGGCAGAATGCCGCGCGTCTGACAAGTACTTTACTGCCTACTCCCTCTGTCGTGCATGCTTGCTCAACTCACTACCTGGCTACGACTCGTCAGCGTTGGCGGGCTCTGCTCGCTTGGCCTCTGGGCGCTGCTGCATGCCGCCTCTTCGCCCGACGCCGCGGTACGGGTGGTGTGCTACGCCGATGCGGTCAGCGGCCGCATTGCAAGGTGCCAAGTCAATCGGCAGCAGCCCCTCTTTTTTCTCCACGGCAATCCCGCGCAGGCGTACAACTTCAATGCCTTCGGACCGCTCCCTCCACCCACTTCCGATCAGCAGGTAAGTTTGGAGGAGCAGAACGCGCGTGGCCTGGGGCAGTATCTGCAGCTGGGCGACTCGGTCAGCAGAGCGGCGGGGTCGACCAGACTGCGGGTGCAGCGCGGGGCTTCTAGCTCACAGTGGGTGTGTGCCCCCAGTGCCCACCCCTAGGGGAAGCGACCGCTAGTCCCAGCAGACAAGCAGCACCGCCGCACTCTTTACAAGCTACAGTCTGTCGTTCACAACACGTAAAATGGGGCTGTCACCTGATGGAGCCTACCGGGTGGCAGGTTTTTTGGCGGGTAGGGAGGTGTGGACTGGCACCGGCAGCACCAGCCGATGCAACGGACTGGTAGGTCGCAGAAACGTCTGTATCTGCGCAAAAGAGAACGCCGGACCGAACTGGCCGACGTAGGCCTTGCGGATAAGGTTTGAGAGCAGATCATAACTACCGACTTCGTACGGAAACACCACTTGGCCATCTTCCAGCTTTAGCTGCTCCGGGTTTAGCTCAAACTCCTGGCTGCGTAACCCTGCCACATCTTCCTCACTCAGCAGGGGGTCCCGGCCTCGGGGGCCGCGCTCGGCAATGTAGTCCTCTAGTTGCTGCCGCAACCGGCTGTTAGCCTCCGCGCGGAAAGCTTCCAGGCGGTGCGGGTCCAACTCGTCGGCCGCCGTCAGCTTGGCACCGGTGCAGGCATCGAAGGTGGCCCAGCGTGGGCTGATGTTAACGCTTGCCCCTTGCATTTCACTAGTCAGGAGCACACTCACCAGATTGTGTCCTACGTAGGTAACGGTTCGGGTCTGCGTGCCTGGGTCACCTTCATTGAGCGCTTCTTCGCCCGCTAACCAACCCGCAAAAGCGGTGGCGGCCTGCTTATCGGCCGTAATCAGCACTGGGGGGCGCCCAGGCCGTTGCGCCACGCGCACCGGCGGGCAGGTGGCAGGACCAGGGCCGGTTACTGGGTGCAGCTCGACGGGTAGGCGTGGGCCACCCTGCTCAGCCCGCCAGCTACCACGCAAGCTGCCGTCCGGGCGGAACTGCAAGCGGAAGTGGCCGGTGCGCTGGTCGACAGCCTGCGAAGGGGCCGAAAATTCCTCGGCAATCAGGCTATCGGGCGGGAAATACGCGCCAGCCAGGTGCAGGGTCTGTTGGCGTTGGCCATAGCGGTAATAGCCTTCCAAAATGCCGTCCAGGTCCCGATTGGTAGGAAAGAAGTAGGCGTGAATCGGGAGCTTGCCGTTGAGAGTACCCGCATAGTAGCCGCTCAAGCGCGGGGGCTGCAGTTCAGAAAAGGCGGTTTGCGCCCGGGTTAGTAGTGGCAATAGACTCAACGAGAGCAGCAAAACCTTCATAATAATGTGTGTTCCTCGCTAAAGTACCATGCTGAATGCATTTTGGGAGATGAGTTAAACCCGCACGGATTCCAAGAACCCGCTTATAAGACTTCTTATGTTAAGTGGCTTTTCCAAGGAACCACAGAGAAAAGGCTTGCCCGCCTAATATTCCCTAAATCTTATTTGTGCATTCCTGATAGAAGGACTTGGCTTGGCACGAACGGTGAGGTAATGCTACCAAAAAGGCTGTTGTTTTAAGGGCAGTGGCGTTATCGCCTTCCCTTCTGGACTCACGCCGAAATGAAGGCGTAATCTGTCCTCAATGGTATCAGGCCAGTAGATGGTTCGGCGCGGAAGTCCCTGCAAATCTTGCAGTTTAGCCGGTGTTTGAATAGAATCAATAGCACCAGTATTAGGGTCTTTTCTTTCTTCAATGAGAAAATACCTCGTGGATGGACTAGCAAGCCAAGTTTGCATATCAGAATCCCACCCGTTATCACTAGCCTGAACAGACACGGGGTCAAATTCCCAGCTGTACCAACTTGTCGGCCATGTTATCTCCAAAGCCCTATGCCCCACCACTAACCACGGCCTATCATCTAAGACACTTGTTTTTAAGATTATTAACTCCTGACCTAAGTGAGACAAATCAGAAAGCGGCTCCCTTACTAAAATGTCGTAGAATGCTACACTAGTCATACCACCTTCTAATTGGCGGGCATAGGTATAGTAACTAGGTGCGAGGCAGATTTGCAGAAAAGAACCAGGTTTTATTCGTTTTGGTCTAGCTAGGCGAGACATGATATTCTCTTTTATAGGTGGCCTTCATTTCCTAGACGAAGATTACTAAATTCTATGGTTGAGTTTGTCACATTTCTTAAAGGAACATTCAAATAACGTCTCAGCCTGCGCTAAGCAGTTGTTGAAGAAGTTTTTCACGCGTGTGATAAGCTATTCCAATGAGTACAGTATTTTGCAACAGCCACCGTACTTTATCGACCTGACGTAGTGAAGAGCCCTAATGCTGCACAACCAGCTTGCGGTAGGTAGTTATTTGATCGGCGCGAATGCCGAGCACGTAGGTAGCTGACGCTAAGTCTGCCACTGAAATACGCAGCGAGGGGGCGCTAGCGCTATGCTGGCGTACGAGCCGGCCTAGCACGTCATAGATACCGACGCTGAGCTGCGTAGTCGCCGAACCGGCATCCACAGTAACTTCCTGCTGCGCAGGCACGGGGTAGATGCTCAACGTCACGCCTGAGGCGGTCGCCATTGGTACCCCAAGGGGGGCACCCGCCGTGAGCCCGGGCACCCGCAAGCAGGTTAGGCCTTGCGTGAGCATAGACAGCGGCTGCAGATAAGAAGGCGATTGCGGGTCTAGGGCGGAGGCCCCTACCAGCAGGCGCCCGCCAGGTTGGATCACTAGGCAGCCGGTTTCGGGGTGCAGCAATACCTGGTCAGCAAACGTGTTATCGACCTGGCCGCTGGCCAGCAAGCGCGCAACGCCCCGGTGCGCCTGGCCTTGGATGCTGGTAAAGTAGCCTCCACACAAAATCCGCCCATCATCTTGGACGACTATTGCTTTAATACGCGCAATATCATTCTGCATGAGCACTGTGCCAGCATCAAACGTGGCATCGACTACCCCCGTGGGCAGCAGGCGCACGATACTACTATGAGCAGCGCCCCCAAAATTCGCAAATTCGCCCGCCACCAGAATGCCGCCGTTGGGCTGCACGGTCAGTGCGTGCAAGTAGCGCGGCACACTCGTTGACTGGCTCAACAGCGCTCCTTGAGGCGCTAATTGCCAAGCCGTAGTAGACGTGAGTAGCGCCAACCGTTCATTGCGCTGCAGCACGAGCGCATTTACCCAGGGAACATACGTGCCAAAGTCGGCTAGGAAGCTCGCATCTACGACACCTTGCGGGGTGAGCCGCAGCAGCTTGTCCTTGGGCAGGGAGAAGCTACCCCCTATCAGCAGGCGGCCATCGGGGTAAGTGGCGAGCGAGGAAACGCTTGCGTTCAGGCTGGGAGCCGTGAAGGTGCGGTCTTGGCTCCCACTGCCGGTAAGCCGCACTAAGTAACGGCGGCTCGGGATGGCCGACTCATAGAAATCGCCCCCTACGTAGGCGGTCGCTAGGGGCCCCGGGGCGAGGGCCTGCACGGGGGCTTCCAGGGGCGGTAGCGCCTGGGTAGCGGCAAGATCAACCGTGCCATCAGCCCGTAGAAAAGCCAGGTTCCAGGCGGTTACGCCGTTAATCGTGTTGAAATTGCCTCCCACCAGCAGACGGCCTTGAGCTAAGGGCAGCACGGCGCTGATACGGCCGATGTTCTCCACCGGCAGAGGAAAGGGCGAAACCTGCCCCGCAGCGGCTATCTGCACCATGCCCGTGGGCTGGTGATTGAAAACGGTAAAGCCCCCGCACGCCAGGGTACTGCCATCAGCCAGCAGGCACAACGCGCTCACGCTACCGTGGTTATCTGTCTGATACGGAGCAGATGCGTCCAGTATTCCAGTAGGCGACACCCGCACGAGTCCGGGGCACGGCTGCCCATTAGCTTGCTGAAAGCTACCCGCTAGGAGAATACTGCCCGAGGGCTGCACTACCACGTGGTGGTCGCTCTGCGGATTAAGGGCCACGTAGGAATAGGTACTCGACGCGAAGGTGTTATCGCGGCTGCCAGTGGACATCAGGCGAAAAAGTCCTTGTCCAGTAGCTGGGCTGATGGCATTCACGACCACTTTGCCATCCGGCTGCACGGCAAAGCCATCGAAAAAAGCGGCTGGCGGAATGGCCGCCTGAAAGGAAGGATCCAGGGCGCCGTTGGGGAGCAGACGCACCAAATGCGCCTGGGCCGTTCCCCCGTAGCTGGTGAAATCGCCGCCAACCAGTATTTTGCCATCGGGCTGCACCTGAATGCTCGTCACCGTCCCATTGATTCCGCCAGGAGGCAGGGTGAAGCTGGGATCTAGCTGCCCGGTGGGAAGTAGCCGCGCCAGGCGCGGGGTAGCGGTGCCGTTGACCGTAGTAAAGCTGCCCCCAATGAGGAGTTTGCCATCGGGCTGGACCTCGCCCGCAGTGGGTCCAGTGTCGAGGCGGAGAGCAAACTGCCGGTTAAGCGTTCCGTCAGGGTGCAGGACGACTACGCCAGTTTGGCTATACAAGTCCAAGCCTCCTAATGACTCCACTATGCTACAACTACCGCCAACCAGTAGGATATTGCCGTTGGGGAACACGCGCATCGAAGCGGCCGCGCCACCGGCTTGCAACCAAGAAGAGCCAAAGCTTTGGTCAAGGCTACCATCTAGGTTGACGCGAATCAGTCCCTTCACTAACGTGCCTTTGTAGTAAGCAGGTGGTCCTACCGAAATGATAAGGCGGCCATCGGCCTGCTGCACTGCATTGGTAGTCGTAGCTGGTAAACTAAGCCGCGTAGGCGCAAAGTTTGGATCGAGGCTTTGGGCGCGAGTCACCACCGGCCAACTGCCACTACAGAGGAGGAGCAGCCAGTAAGTTGCGAACAACCGAACAGAAAGGGGAAGGTTCATGACGTTGGGCGAAAAGGTGGTCCTAAACTACTCATCCGACTGCGGTTGCGGCACTCTGGTTGCGTATTGAAGTTAGTATAAGGAAGTAAAAATTTCTTAGGCTCGTTTAGCCTAGTATTTACGTGTTGACAGGAGGCATTAGGAAGCTAGCAAGGTGGGCCACTGCTTGGCATATTGAAAACGATGCTTTAATAAAAGCACGTCCTGGGTGGCCCAGCAAGGTGCACCTTCCTGAGCCCACCCCCCTCCTACCCCATTTCCCAGCAAAAAGGCCGTTTTTAGTGGGTCAAGAAGTGGGTTCTGAAAGTTTTTGGCTGTTAGCTTTGTGACCCATAGTTCCTGAGCCATGCAACACATTTTCGGCTACGCCCGCGTTTCCGCCACTGATCAGAACCTCGACACCCAACTCGACGACCTGACCCGCGCGGGATGCGCACGCATTTTTCAAGAGAAAGTCTCGGGTACCCGCACCCGCAGCCTGGCGCTCGATGAACTGCTGGCCGCCGTGCGCGAGGGCGATGTGGTCGTGGTGAACCGGCTGGCCCGGCTAGGTCGCAACACGGTGCACACGATTCAACTGGTAGAGGAGTTCAACCGTCGCGGCGTGCACTTTCGAGCCCTGGACCTCGGCATCGACTCGCGCACCCCGGCCGGCAAGATGATCATCGGGGTGTTCTCTTCTTTCAACCAGTACGAGCGGGAGAGCAACCGCGAGAAGAGTCTAGCCGGCATCGAACTGGCCAAGCAGCAAGGCAAGCATTTGGGCCGGCCCGCTGGGCGTGATACTGAGAAGCTAGCCAAGGTGGCCAAGGCGTTGGAAAAAGGCTTGTCGGTGGCGGAGATCGTTACCCTCACCGGCATCAGCCGGGCTAGCGTCAAGCGCTATCGCCAAGAATTGCTGCCTACCTTCTCTGGGTCTGCTTGCTAGGTGGGAAGCTACCCGCGTATTTCGTCTGCAGACGGGCATTTGGGCTAGCAGCTAAGACGCGGGCTGCTAGCTGATTCACCTTCGCCAGCTGCGGCCAGTTCTTAGCTTGTCGATAGGTGTGCGCGCATTGTTGCAGCATAGGCAAGTAATTCAGATTCAGTTCTGCCACAAACTGTTGGCTCATATCATAGGTAAAGCTCTGGCTGAGATAGTCGACGAAGAACTTCTGCGCCAAGAGGGACTGGTTCAGCGCTTGCGTAGGGATGGGGGTGCGCGAATAGCGCCAGGCCAAGCCCGTAGGGTAGAGCTGAGCGTTCAAGCCCACGTAACGAGTCGGCGACATGGACATTGCTAGGTAAAGCGGCCGCGGTATCTGATAACTTGCCACTAGGTGGTGCACCACTTTCTCCCAGTTGTGGGCATAGTCGTTTACGTGAACGGCGCCCAGCTCCAGCGGGATAATATGCAAGTCGTGAAAGGTAGGGGTGCGGAAATCTGCGTCGAGTAAAAAGTCAATGTTGATGACCGTCACATCCGGTCGAAGCTGCTTGACGTCTTGCAGCATCCAGAGTGGAAATGTATCATTATCATGTTCCGTCAGCAAGACAGCCCCCGGGGCCAGGGACTGAAGCACGTTATAGGCATACGTTAGTAGATTGGGTGAGAGCTCATTGCGCTTATACCAATGCTGATTGACTTCGCGGCGCAGCTGGGCATTGCGCGTCGTGGTTGCGTAGGTGACAACGGTAGAATGAATACCCTCAAAGTCTGGATTGAGGCGATACGCCTTCAAGAGTAGTTCGCCGTCGCTCGCTACGCCTCCCGTCGAGCCGGCCACAAAGTAATAGGTGAACGTATCGGGGATGGCAGCCTTCATGAGAGGCACGATGTCGGCGCCTAGCCGCAGGGCGGGCGACTCGTTCACAAAGTCCTCTTTCCAGTCGGCCGTACCTTGGGCATTGCGGCACGCCCGGTAGTAATTAAACCAATTTGTCTCGGACGACTGGTCTTGCTGCACCTGTGCCCACCAGAGTTCGGCTTGCCGCACGTAGTAGACGTGCGGTTTTTTTTCGCGCGCGAAGGAGATTTGCTTCTCCGGCAGGGTAGCCTGCTCAGCTGGGCTACTCTGCGCGTGCACTAGCGAAACGAGGGAAGTGAACAGCAACAGCAGAAAGGAGCGAACCATAAGAAGCTAGTAGGGGGTAGTAAGCCAGTCGGGCGTACGCGGTGCTCGGCGAGTAAATCCTCTTGGCCCAAATAGGGCTAGTGGAACGCTCCCAGTTGTGGCAAACGCTCCTCTTTCAGTACTTGCAAAACTACTGTGGCTAATCGGGGTATTTGCCTGTATTTTGCCCCCGCTAGCGAGTAGTTATTTCATTAGTTGACCTATATGCGCACAATTCGCTCAGCCGCCACCGAACTCGATCAGTTTGACTGGGCTATTTTAGCAGTGTTACAGCAAAATAACACGACGCCACAGCGCTTAATCGGCGAAGCAGTTCATCTATCAGCCGCCAGTGTGCAACGCCGCGTTCAACGTCTGGAAGCTAGTGGCATTATTCAGGCTAATCAGGCCGTGCTGGACCCGAGCAAAGTAGGTCAACTGCTCACCTTGCTAGTAGAGATTACGGTGGAAAGCGAGCAGGCGGCGTTGATTGACGCGGCGAAAGCCAGTTTCGCCGCGGCTCCCGAAGTACAGCAGTGTTACTACGTGACAGGGGAGGCCGATTTTATGCTAGTGGTCAATACGCCCAGCATGCAAGCCTATGAGGCCTTGACTCGGCGCCTATTCTTTGATAATCCAAATGTGAAACGCTTTCGCACGCTCGTGGTGATGGACCGCGTTAAAGTTGGCTTGACGGTGCCCTTGCCTAGTGGGTAGCTGGCCAGGAGCTACAACTAGCTTATACTGTAAGCTACTCAAATCAGCGATACCAGACGGGTTTGTCACTTTTTCAAAATCCTCGTTTAAGTAATGTGACAAGACTTTTTCTACCACCTCCTGTGCCAGGGGTGTCATTGCGAGCTAGGCAGATTATGTAGTCACCACGACCTCATTTCCGCGTTGGCGCATTGCGTACGTGCTGTTGCGCTTGGAAAGCGAGAAACTGGCGCACCTGCGCGGCCGTTTCCAGGTCATCGAGGTCTGGGCGGCGGGGATAGCTCACGTAGCGGGGGAGTTGCCCGGCTAGGGGCGGCACGTAGCCGAAAACAGTCGTGTAGTAGCGGCCTGCTTCTCCGTCCGGGGAGTCGGGCGCGTAAGGCGGCGAGTAGGCCAGCACCAGTAGGTCTTTGCGCCCGTCGTGGGTGGCATCGGCAAAGAAGATGGCCGCTATATGAGGTATCTGTGAGCCGATTCCCGGCACTTCGAACCGCTTTACCGCATACGTATCGGCTTGGTAGGGGTCCAGTACAAACACACTTAGATAGGGGAAGGACTCGGGGTAGTTGACACTAAAAATCAGCTGTTTGCCGAAAGCGCTGGGTCGCCATGCATACGCAATGGGCTTAGGCTGAGAATCCGGATACTGAAGGGCAACCGGAAACACCCGCTGTAAAAAGGCTTCCGCGGCCTCGCCGGGCCTGCGCCGCGCCACACCCTGGCGGAGCGTACGCGCCTGGACAGAATCAGGCGGGAGCCCCCGCTGCCCAGCTAGCTGGGCAGCGGGGGGGAGGCGAATAGAAGCCGCGCCACTGCTGGCAGAACTACTTACGAGTATCACCCAACAGCAGGCGGTAGGTAGAAAGCGAGCAAGCGAGACGAGAGAGAACACAAGTAAGGCGAATAGCGGTCAGGGGAGCGCTCAAAAGTGCTATTGGTTTAAGACGTGTCCGAGAACGACCGTTATGTACAGTAGACTACTGTCGCTGTCAGACTCTTAAGAGGGCAAAGCGGGATATAGTGCTTGGGCCTGCTGCCAAGATAGGCCGGACACGTCGTGCCGCGGGGCTAAACCAACGCCGCCTGCCGCCCGCATCACTGAGACCAAGGCATCGAGTAAATAACTGCCGCCCAGGGCAATGGTCTCTATGCCGTAGCCCTGCTGCCCCAACTGCTCCACCGCATAGAACCATAAATAGTCATCCATAGCTTGACAGGCCAGTAGCCCATCTGCTTCTTCAATCTGCATGGCTTCTGCGACCAGGCAGGTGACTTGGTCGGCCAGTGTTAGCCAGGCCGGCGGCTCGCCGGGAAACAGGTAGGTAAGATGCAGCAGACCCATATCAAAACTACTGGCGAATACGCTAAATGCTACCTATTAACTCCCTGTGCACTAATCAGTTTATAATAGCATAAGCGGCACAGGTTATGCTTAATACTATTTTATACTTTATTGATTAGTAGTTAGTTGCCGGGTCTAAACGCAAATTGATTTTATAGATTTATAAGTTATATCTCTCTTGTAAAAATTGACCCCGTTTTTGTAGGAGCAAACACCTGTTTGACCCCGTTTTTGTAGGAGTTAAGTGACCTCATTTTTGTGCACCTACGCCATAAACTGTTATAAAACAGGCCTTTATAGATGCACAGTTTTTACCACTTCAACGCTAACAGTATTGTTCAACTTGCCGCCTGGGACAAAACTAACTTAACGTTTGCTTATAAGTAACTAATAATCAATGAATTTAACAAAAACTGCTCAAGAAACTAGTAGTTTACTTAGTTTACTTAGTTTACTTAGTTTATAGGTGCCATAACGCATTGTATTCCAAATCATAACAAGGCACAGCTCCTACAAAAACGGGGTCAAGTCCCTACAAAAACGGGGTCAAGTCCCTACAAAAACGGGGTCAAGTCCCTACAAAAACGGGGTCAAACGGGGTATTTGCCCCTACAAAAACGGGGTCAAACTCCTACAATCTAAAATTATTGTAGGAGTTATGAATTTTGCAGCTATCTTTCGGCTACTTCTCAGCCCCTCTATGTCTATCACATCTACTTCAATACCTACCTCTCATCCATTGGTGGTGCAGCATAATGCACTAGTAAATGCCCGTATTGACCTCAATACAATAGAAACCAGACTTTTCGTAAGTCTACTGAGCCGCGTGAGTCGTCAAGATTCTGGGTTTTCTCCTTGCCAGGTACCAGTTCGCGAGATAATGGGTGGTACAGTGAGCAAAACCAAGTATGACCAAGTGCGCAAGATGCTGAAGGAGTTCACAGGCCGCACCATTGTAATCGAGAAGCTAGACGAAACTGGCAAGCCTCTAAAACGTCCTGACTTTGTCGTGCTACCGCTGCTAGCCTATGCTGAATACAAGCAAGGGGAGGGTCTAGTGGAAGCCCAGTTTAATGACCGGTTGATTCCCTACCTATTAGAACTGCGTGATAACTTTACAAAAGCTCAACTAGCTGAACTTCTGAAATTAAAGAGCGCTAGTTCCTATCGCATCTATTGGCTACTGCGTGAATATGCTGCCTTTGGTAAGCGAACAATGGGGCTTTTAGAGTTGAAATCTATTCTCGGCCTTGAGAAGGAGTATGACCGTTTTGATAATTTCAAAGCACGTGTTCTTGACCGTGCCCAACAGGAATTAGCCGATACAGACATGCCTTTTACTTATGAATTGATTCGTCAGGGTAAAGCTGTTAGTGAGATACGGTTTTTCTTTCCACCAAACGGCCAACAGCAGCCTGTACTACCGCCCGTAACGGATGGTTGGGAGTCGGCGCTTCTAGCCATTGGGGTGGCTAATAAAAGCTTAGTTAATGTTAAGACCCAATTGGCCGCCGGCTACTACGATGAGGGGTACATCTGGTTTGTGTTGGCTGCCGTGCGTAAGAAGGTACAGGCTGGCAAAGTAAAGAAAGAAGCTGGTGCCGTATTCAAGGCTTTATCAGATGGATACTTACTGGCTGACTATAAAAAGTCTTTGGCTATTCCTACACCGACTAAGCCCGTCCCTAAATTTACTCCTGCACGAAATAAGCAAAAACTGCTGACTGAATTGGAAGATATTCGCGGCAGCCTGCGTTGGCTCCGCGAACCTTCAACCGAAGCGAAATACAAGACTCCTGCTGATTATAAGCGAGACTTAGCTACTGCTGTTGCCAAAGAAGTAACACTCTTAGAACAAATAAGTCAGTAGATAGCTTGGCAAAATATTGATTATCAGTTTTCAGTACTTTACGTGTGATTTATATGGTATTGCCATACTAGATGGTACTACCATACAGTATGGCAATACCATCTATTATGGTTCATCTAAATCGAGTAGCCAATGTGGTGGTTCTGATGCCAGTGCTATAGCAGCTAGGTTAAGCCAGTTACCGGCGCAGTCAAGTACTTCTGAATCGGAGGTTACAACTACATCGGTTGTCTCAGCCAGCACTCTATCAGGGTTCATTACTACCTCCGCTGTCCAAGGCAACCCAAAGGCTGGTCCTAACTCACGCAAACGAGCTGCAAGACGGCCGCTATTTGAAACTGGCTGATCGAGCAACCACCTCACAGGGCCAGGGAAGATGGCTAGCAACGCAGCGGCAGCTAATCGGATGGCTCGGTCGGTTTCCTGTACTGCTCGATAAGTGCCATGTATACTTGATAGGTCTCGTAGGGCTCCATCACGGCCACGTAGCACTACCCCACCACTTAGGGCAGTTTCAAGCGTGATGATGAGGTTGAAGCCATCGATAGACACAGGTTGGCCTTCAAGACTACTAGGCAGCAACAGTGTGGCAGCGCGTTGAGCGCGCTGATCATCAGTGCAAGCAGCGCGGCCCACGGCCCAACGTTGGCGCTCAGTTAAGGCATAGCGGTCACCTACCAGCTTCAAAGTACTGGCTGGGGGATATCCACGCGTTAGGAGCCACGATAGCTCTCCAACAGCGCGCTTTAGTAGTGGTATCCATTGGGGGGAGAACAATCGGTCATCAGTCGGATGCGGGCCGCGGTGGCGAGTATCGGCAGGGCGCATGAAATAGGAATAAGATGTAAGTGGCGGCAAGATGTGCGCCAGAGCATAGACCTCCCTCGTCAATCTCCTCTCCACAGTAAATCCCTAAAGCACACTTGCCATATTGTATGGTCTGTATGGTTATGCCGTACGTGCTGTATAAAGTATTTTGTATGGTAAAACTGTATTAACTGGTAAGACAAGCCTGTATGCTCGTGCCCGTTATACTTGCTGATATGGTAAAACCAGCCTTAATTTAGGCGCACAGTTCAGAGGAAATGCTTACAAACCAGCGACCTAATGAAGAGAAAGAAACCTCCCATGGTAGAAAAGCCGCCACTTCGTGTCATTGCTGTAGCCAACAGTAAGGGCGGTGTAGGTAAGACTACTACTAGTTTGAACATAGCTGGCGAACTAGCAAACCGTGGCTACCAGGTGCTATTAATTGACCTCGACCCGCAGGGCAATGCTACTGCTGCACTAACCCAAGAAGAATTAAGTACTACCACAGGGCAGGTGCTTGTGGCGGGTGGAGGCTTACTAGATGCGGTAGTACCCACTGCCATAGGGACACTTTGGTTACTCGGTACTGGGCCTGAGTTACGAGCTTATGCCAAACAGTTACCGGAGCAGCGCGAAGACTACCGTAACGTGCTACGCGATATTCTAGCAGCTGAGGCCGGCGGATTTGATTACGCAATCCTAGACTGCCCACCTTCACTTGATACCGAAACACTGCTGGCCTTGTGCGCAGCAGGATTTTATGTGGTGCCGAGTAGTCCTGAGCGATTTTCACTAGATGGTGTAAAGAGACTAGTTGGATTGGCAGACAGAGTACAAGAGGCGATGAATCCTAGTCTCCAGTTGCTGGGTGTACTCTTTACACAATTTAATTCCAACAAGCCTAGTCGCTTACACCAAGATATAGTAGCCGCCGCAGCACAACTCTTTCCAGGCCAGATTCTGTCTGCCGTGCGCGATAATCAAGCCTTGGGAACCGCTCAACGGTTAGCAATACCGGCTCAATTGCATGCTCCTGAAGCAGCTGGAGTGCTTGATTATCGAGCACTTACAGATGACCTGATAAGCGCGCTAGAATCTCATCTTACCACTTCTACTACCTAATGGCTACCTCTAAAACGCCTCCCAAACCAGCTGCTAGTTCGCCGCGAAATTTGGATGATTTACTGACTAACGTTCCTCCACGTCCACCCCGTCCGCTTCAAGGTTCGGCTAGCCCCACTACTACTCCACCAGCAGTACAGGCCACTCAAAGCACCTCAAAAGGACAGGCAGCGCATAAGATGACATTCAACTTGACAGCTGAAAATGAGCGTGGATTAAACCAGCTTAGTTACTGGCGGCGCGGAAGTAAATCATCTAAGACGTGGATTCTAAACCAGGCATTGGCCGAATACCTGTCTCGCTATCCCGATAGCCAGCGAGAGATCCCCGCAGATGATGATGAATAAATCACAGTTAGAGCCTTATAATTAGCGCCTCTTCTGTAAAAACTGAGATGACTACCCAAGTATGCGAATTCGTTGCCTATGGCGAAACAGCAGGCGCACCCCTGTGCGTCTGCTCCCTGGCCAGTGCGCAGGCCTGGCGGGGTGCTGACCACGACCAGACTCGGTATTGGGATGTTGTCGAAGGGATAGGCCAAGCACCGTTATTTCAACTCGACGCGCATTACCGCTTTTTCAACACCGAGACCGGCAATTTCAGCTTATTCCGGTCCGCCGACGGAACGGAACTGGTAATAGCAGAATTCATCACCGCCGAAGAATCCGCTGCCCTGCCGTGGCGGGGACTCCACTTTTCAGGCAACCCAAATACACGAACGCCGCTGCAGTTACGGGGCTTGACATGCTTCTTCGACGCCGCGTTGACCTTGCCCGAGTCCCTGTTGCCCCAGGCCGCGCTGTACGCGTTAGACCAAAGCACCCCGTGGAACACCGCCGTGCTAGACTGCCACTACGATGCGGCCTACGAAGTCATGTTCAAGTCCGATACCCTGCACTTGGAAGGCCTTTGCTTTCGCCGAGAGACCCTTTAGGATAAATGTTCACAAGAGTTTCCTCATTTAGAAAAAGGGTCGTTTTGGTAAACAAACCTAGCTTTGGTTATGGGTTATGAGTATACCTTCATTTTCAGCTTACCGCTCCAACTGCCTCAGCAAGAGCAACTGCTACACTACCTGAAAGCTACTAGTTCCTGGCATGTAATGCACGCAAGACCAGGGCAGTTGCCCTCTTTGGTACGTTATGCTTATTTGGCTTCCGGACCTGCTGCGTGGGACGAAGATTTTCTGGTGGAAGTATCCAGCCAGCAACTCTACCTGCTCCTGCACACGGCTCCGGCCGACCACACGACTCGGGTACTCATGTGGCTTGAACAAGGTGCCAGCGCGCTTGGGCTAGTCGGCACCTTAGCGGAGTTGTAAAGGAGCAGTTCTTGCAAAAAGAAGTAAGTATCTCTCCTTAGCATAGGCAAGGGTTCAGAAAGGTCCTTCCCGAGCGAGTAGCTCAGAAAGTCCACCTCACAAGCGTTTCTAGCGCGTAGAGGGGGTTCAGCAAGGCGAAAAGCGGTGCATCCGAAAGGTGCACCTTTCGGAAAAGGAATATGCCAACAGTATACCAGTTGGGGAAACCTGCAGCTAGGAATTCTACTCCAACCAGCGTTTAAATAGGGGGGTTCGCTCGCGGCTAACCAGTACCTCGTCGGGGCGGGCGGGTAGTAGCTCTAGCTTAAGCTTGCCCAAGAAGTGGCTATGTATCTTGTCAATTGCCTTGAGCGAGGCCAGGTACTGGCGGTTGAGCCGGAAGAACTTGGCCGGGTCGAGTAGACTTTCCAGCTTTTCTAAGTTGTGCTCTAGCGGGAATTTGCGGCCGTCGTGGCGCACGAGGTAGACGACCTCGTTGAGCGTGTAGAAGTAGGCGATGTCCTCCACGGCCACGGGCAGCAGCTGCTCGCCCGCCGTGATGAGGAAGCGCTGCCGGTAGCTGGGTAGATTGGGGGCAAACTGGTTCAGCAGCTGCTGCATTTTCAGTAAGTGCACCTCGCTATCCTGTTGAGGCGCGGGGCTCTGGGACAGCCAGAATGCGTGCTTTTCCAAGGCCCGGGCCAGGTCCTTCGCCTGGATGGGCTTGAGCAGGTAGTCGACACTCAGCAGCTGAAAGGCCTTCAGGGCGTACTCGTTGAAGCTGGTGGTGAAAATGAGGGGCGCCCGCACCGGCACGGCGTCAAATATTTCGAAGCTGAGCCCGTCTTCCAATTGGATGTCGGCGAAAATAAGGTCGGGGGCGGGGTGCTGGCGCAGCCACTCGGTGCCCGCCGCTACGCTGGGCACCACGGCCACCACCTGCACGGCGGGGTGCTTACGCAGCAGGTTCTGCAAGTGGCTAGCGGCCAGGCGCTCGTCTTCAATCAGGAGGGTAGTCATGCGGCGGGGAGTAGGGGCAGGCGCACTTCAAACTCCGTTTCGCCAGAGGCAATGAGCACGGGCCGGTCGGTGATGAACTGGTAGCGGGCCACGATATTTTGCAGGCCCTGGCGGGTGGGTTGCGCCAGCACCGTTTTGCGGTGGAGGCTATTGCGAACGCTGAGCACGTCGCC
>Ga0160427_10000772_pt1 | contig 19522 bp, 25 predicted proteins | sample SolpanmetagenomL_FD_108194 | JGI IMG/M metagenome (GOLD analysis project Ga0160427, IMG submission 108194) | Solar panel surface microbial communities from Lawrence Berkeley National Laboratory, California, USA - L | ecosystem: Engineered > Built environment > Solar panel > Unclassified ...
GAACTTCTACTGGTATGAGAAAGACGGGGACAATGTGGACTTCAATGTCGGTGTCGAGGGTGTCTCGCTGGGAGTGAAGATCGACAGCAGTGACGATTTCTTGGGGGCGATCCGGATGGGGAACGGGTATTTCCAAGGGACCACGACCAACAAACGGGACCTCGGGTCCATCATCCAGTGGACCAACTGACCCTAACCGTGTAAGTCGGCTGAGGAGCGCATTGGTCTTCCAACACTCTGGATTCTGAGCATTAAAACGTCAGCAATACCACGACAAGTCCAAGCGTTCGTGCACTCCGTCCAAGAAGAAGAGCGGCTCAGCCGCTCTTCTTCTTGGACGGAACGATTCTGGCAAGTTAATTGAAGAGGGGCGTGATGAGGTCAGTGGCCGTCTGAACTTCAGACGGCCACTTCAACAGCGTGCTGCCATGCCAGTTGGGCACAGTTCTGGTTCGTTCTTCGGAGGTGAGCGGAAGCAGTGGTGGGGGTGTACTGCTGAAGATTTGAAACGCAGGTATGTATGGCGAGGAATTCCTGTGCTCGCCTTTGATTTTTGAAGCCGATCTGGCTTCGCTTTTGTTGCCTGGTGGGACGATGAGATTGTTCGATGAGGTTATTGCAGCGCGAAGTCGAGACGACTTGGATGTGCTCCACAACGTGGAGCACCGGAAGGGCTCGAATGGCCGCTCCATAGCTCCAAAGCTTGTCGCTGTGGATTGCGTCTGGGACGTCGTCATTCACTAACAGTCTTTCAAAAAAAGTCTTGGCTGCCTGGGTGTCTCGTCGAGCTTGTAATAGGAGGTCAAGGACTGCGCCAGAATCATCGACGGCCCGCCACAACCAAAATTTCCTGCCCTTAATTTCGAGACAGACTTCGTCCAGAAACCACCGGGAACCCCGTCGGGGTTCCCGGTGTCGCAGTTCTTCGGTGAGGAGCGGAGCGAACTTGATGTTCCACTGGCGGAGCGTCTCGTGGCTCACCTGGATGCCGCGCTCCTGAAGCAGTTCCTGGACGTCACGCTGGCTCAAACAGAAGCGGTGATAAAGCCAGAGAGCGTACTGGATGATCTCAGCGGAAAGCGGTGGCGGTCAGGCTTGCGGTCAGACACGGACTCCCAGCCTATCGCGCTTAACTTGCCAGAACCATTCGACACTAGTTGTCGTTACGGAGCGCTGGATGCACGAAATGGAGGGGGTACCTCAAAATCGCAGCCTTTCATCCCGGCAGCCATGAGCGCTGCCCGTGCAGTGGCAGTAACGAAGATTCCCGCTGTTCCTCGCTGACGAAAAATTGCTGGCAGAGCGGGGGTATCCGGGTCGGCGTTCGTGCGCGTGGCGGGCGTCATTTCCGTCATGTCGAACCGCTGTACCAGCCGCAACATTACATAGTCGTCGTTGTAGCGGTGGCCCACAGTTCTGGCATCGTCGGCGAAGGTGCGCTCGTTGAAGAGTACGTCCGGGTCGGCATTGTCGAGGATGCGGACGGGAAGCGCCTGTGCAGTGATAGGGCTGACCGAGTTCAGGACGTCGAGCATCCGGCGGCTCATCACGGGAAGGGTGAACTGGACCGGCAGATAGTCGAAGCTGGGCAGGGCGTCCAGAAAGCCGCTCAACACCAGTGGTTCTGTGAGGGCCAGCGGTTCAGGATCACGCAGCCGGCTTTCCATGTCTCCTGAGTCTCCTGAAAGATCAGCGTACTGGTCAGCCGGAAAGATAAAACTTGGATTCTGCTCGTTGTAATCTACGTCGGTCATCCGGATCAGGAGGTCGTAGTTCGGGGTGATCTCGAAGTAGGGCGCGTCCACGGAAGTCATGCGGGCGCCTGCTGACCGCGTGGTGTCAGGAGACTCGCGAGTGATCCGTCTGGCCGACGCGGGAACCAGTCGGGCGTCTGCTCGAACCGGTTTCGCAGGAACCTGTCCCATTGATCGACGAAATCACGCAGTTGCTGGTCTGTAGCGTTCTTCAGGTTTTTCGGGAGACGGCCGTCCTGCTGAGCTGTCTCCACCTGATCTCTGAGGGTGTCCGACACCTTGGCGTCTGCCTTGGGATGCTGGGTGTAGTGGGTCGGGTCTGTAATCGGGTGGCCTGCGTCACGCAGGACCTCACGGTTCAGTTCAGTCGTGGCCAGATTGATCATGTTGGTGGCGCGGTCCGGGCCGGAAAGGCCGCGCCTGAAAAGTTCTTGGAATACTGGACTACCACGCATCACGTTGTCGGCAGTCATATGATGGTTTTGCGTCAAGCCGGACTGCCCCGCTAACCGGGGCGGCGGATTTGTTCTGTTGTACTCGCTAGATTGGGCGAGGCGGTAGTCACCCACGACCCGGCCCTTGCTGTCCAATTTCAGGCCATCAGGCTGCCACGTGCCGTCGGGGGCTTTCTTCAGTCTGGGGACGGCGCCGTCCGCGTCTCTGGGGAGGTAGGCGTATTCGGCGAACTTTCCGCTGCTCAGTGGGATTCTGGCGTAAAGATAGTTCGGCGGTACGGTCATGGGGCCAGCAGGTTTGCCAACGAAGTCTTTCACTGCCTTCCAGCCTAGCAACTGTTGCGCCATGCCGACCTGTTTGACCAGAGCTGGGACTCTGGTTGCGGGAGCGAGGGGGGCACTCGAGGTCATTCGGTCTGTTCTTGCGGGTGACGGTGCTTGCGTCGCCCGCTCACCAGCGTGCGAAGACGTCCCCGCCATGGCCAACCCTGGAGTCTGGCCATTGCCAGGTCGGTTGAGCGCACTCTTGCCCACCGCCCTGGTTGTCGTCAATCGTTGCCGCTCATCAAGCCATTTCAGGGTCGGGCTGTTTTTTGCTGCTGCACCTACCCGCTGACCAATTCTAGATTTGGCAAATGCTGTAGCACCACTTTTGATCAAAAGGGCAGCTATAGCCATGATGACGCCGTCCGCGAAGATCACCAGCCCTGTTGTGAGCGCGTCTCCTGCTGCCGCCACCCTGGCAGGATTTCCTTTGGCCATCTGGACGATGGAGAGGTAAGTTTTGACACTTGCTATGAGGACGTTGAGCTGCTGAGCGGCGGTGTGAACGACGCTCGCCAGACCCCAGGCGGTCAAGACCGCCTGGCCGATCTCGAATCCAATGGTGGCTCCTGGCACAGCCCCTGCTCCACCGAAGAAAGCACCGATGACTGCGCCGAGGGTGGTGGAGGCCCCGAGCACCAACGCCGTGTCTCTCAAGGTCGCCAGGATGCCTTGCATCAGCACTTCCGGGATTCCTTTGAACTGTTGACTCAACCGGGCGGGCAAAGCATGAAGTGCCTGTTGAGCAGCGCTTCCAGCGTCTGACCATTGTTGGCCCTGCCCCCCCAGGAAAAGATCTTGACCACTCAAGGCAGGAACGAGGAGGGGACCTGCGAATTGTCTCTGGATAGAATGGCGCTGGCCTGTACCGTTCACTGTGGAGGCGCTGGGCCCCACGTATCGATCAGAAGCCGACAAAGAACGACTCCTGATCATTCGCCCCATGTTTCTGGCTTCTGCTTCCAGGCCTGCATCCGGGTCAATGCCCTTGCCGACCTGTCCCTTGCTCTGCTGCACAGTGTGGGTCGCCTCGTGCGCCAGCAGTTCGATACCTGTTTGGGTGTTGGGATCAAACTTGCCGGACTGGAAGTAAATGTCCTGCCCAGTCGTGAACGCTACGGCGTTCACCTTCTTCGATAGCAGGTCCGCCTCGGTATCGGTATGAACACGCACGCCCGAGAGGTCATGGTTCAGCCCGGCTTCGAGCTGGCGCTGAACAGCCACTGGAAGCGGCGCGCCGCTTCCTCTACGGGCCTGTATACGATCCATGATCGGCTGCTCGGCCTGTTGGTCGAGTTCCGTGAGTTGGCGCTGAAGGCTGTACAGGTGAAGAGCAGAAGCGGCCTGCTGCTCTTCCTCCTGCTGGCGTTGCAGGGCGTCATCCACCGCCCGTTGGAGCATCGGGCGCTCGGCAGGGGAAATCTGTTGCATGACCGTGCGGACGACGCCACTAGTGAGCGCCTGACGTTGCAGTGTCGCCAGACCATCACCGTATTCGGCGTAGCGTTGTACCGCCGGACTCGTATCAGCCTTGAAGCCCTGCGCCAGACCGTGACCGACCGATCGGAGGGTGCCCACATGGCGCTCGCGGTCTGCCGCACTCAACCAGCGGGTCTGATCTCGAACTGTAGGATCTTGAACACGTTGTATTTCCAATCTCGCGGCCTGAACCCACTGGCTCGGGCTCGTCGGTGCCTGTCCGAGGGGCTCGACCGGCGCACTCCGAGCAGCCTGACGTTGAAGCGCGGTTTCAACAGCTCCAGCTGGGACCTGGAGCCGTCCTGCCTGCTCCCGAGCAGCCCGTCGCTGGAGGTCCAGCTCTTGATCGGCCTCGCGTTGCAGGTTCAATGCCTGGAACAGCGGCCCGACCTGCTGGCGTTGTAGGCTGACTGGACGCATGGTGTGCGTGACCAGGCCCTGCCCAATCTGTGCCTGGCGCTGGAGGTGAGGAATCTGAACGGGAAGCGGCCTGCTCTGCTGGGCCAGCAAAGCAGTTACCACCCTTGTTTTGGGCTGTTTCTCCTCGAACATCTGACCAGCAGTGTACGGGAAGGCGATCAGAGACAAGTACGCATCTGTTGATGTCTTCCAGAGGCTTAGGGGAAATCCTGAAGCCGGTATCACGATCACCGCGTCCTGCGAAGGCAGGGAAAAGGCCTCGCCACTGAAGCTCAACACAATGCCGTTGTGCCCGCAGGAGGGTCCGAGTTGTAGTCGTCCCTAGCGTACCTGAAGAAGGTCGGTTCACAGTTCACCTTCGACCTGCCGCTCAGCCTGAGTGGCGCGCTGAAGCAGCGTGTCGATACACAGCGCCCGCACGTGAATGTGGAGGTCGTCCAGCGTGGACATGAGCACTACGACGCTTGCACCGCCGGGCAGCTGTGGGGTGAGCCAAGCCACGTCCCTGAAACTTCCCGTTCCCATGTCCAGGCCGCACCCATGCAGCCGGCTGAACGTCTGGGCCGGTGTCCTAGAAGCCCCAGCGGGCCGCGCAGGTGCGTCCGGAGGCCATGGAAGGATGCCCTTGCGCTACAGTTCGCAGATGCGACCCCTCGCTGTTCTGGCCGCGCTCGGTGTGTCCTCGGTGCTGGCCGCTGGCTACAACCTACAGGCCCCGCTCGTCCCCGACCCGAAGCTCAGTCCCGGCGACGTCCTGACGAGCGACCCCAAGATCGTCTGCGTGTCCGGCTACACCAAGACGGTCCGCAACGTTCCACAGTCGCTCAAAGAGCAGGTGTACCGCGCGTACGGCATCACCTCCCGGCAGAGCGGCGAGTACGAAATCGACCACATCATCAGCCTCGAACTCGGGGGCAGCAACTCGGTCCGCAACCTTTTCCCCGAGAGCTTCAAGACCATGCCCCTGAATGCCCACGTCAAGGACGCATTGGAGAACAGACTGCACGACCTGGCGTGCAGCGGGAAGATTACCCTCGCCGAAGCGCAGCAGGCCATCGCCAGCAACTGGACCACCGCGTTCGTGAAGTACATCGGACCGCTGCCCGGAGGTGCTCAGCCCGTGATGGTGGGCGCGGCCGTCGCTCGCCCACCGACCACCACCGTCCCGGTTCAGCCCTCCGCCGCTCCGGTTCCCACCGCGTCCTCCACCTCGGCCGGTCAAATCCCGCCCAATGCGGACGGCAGCTGCCCGGCAGCGGCGCCGATCAAGGGGAATGTGGGAAACAGAGGCAAGATCTACCATCTCCCTCAGGGAGACGGCAATTACGCCCGCACGCACGCGGAGGCCTGCTTCAGCAGCGCCACGGCCGCCCAGGCGGCCGGATACCGGGGGATCAAATGACGTCAGGACCCGCACCCGTTCTTACCGTGGTGGGTGCCGACCGGGCACCCAGCGCCAACGACGCTCGGCTGCTCACGCAGGCTCAAACGATCATCGAGGCGGATCCACACTTCAAGGCCCTGACCGGAGCACAGTTTCAGAAAGGGGAGGTCAACGCCGGGGTGGCCGAGACCGAGAACGGCTACCTGTACCTCAGGTACGCCGTCCCGGGAGCCGTGCCACAGGAATTCTGGGCCCACTGGAGCAAGAAAGATCATGTCGGCTGGTCGAGCGGGCAAGTCAGTGTCAAACAAGATCCGGAGACCTGAGTTGAATAGAGTTGCTAGCGATCACGATCGACATGATTGCCAGCAAACGTGCGTACACCGCCGAGTTCAGAGAAGAAGTTGCACGACTAAGCACAAGCTCGCTTACTTGCACCGTATGGCGTGAAAGCGCGTCGGCGAGAGCGTTGAAAAAGCAACTTCGAGCCGCGCCGAGATCAAGATCAATAGTAGGATCGCTCCAGGATCCTCGCTCCTGTCTGGCACATCTCACAGGTGTCGGTACTGTTCTGGGATTGCCTCCAGCAGTGCCTGTTCCATGTTGCCCAGGAGCTGTCCTTGCGGGCCGAGGAACATCAGTCGATTGCAGTTCAAGACCAGCTCAGGCGGCACGTTGATCACTCCCTCCTCAGTTGGGATTTCAGGATACTGGCCGCTCTTTTGACCGCGAAGCAGCGTCGTAGGCGTCAGGGGATAGACGGCTACGGATCCAACGGGAAAGCCTGCCTGCTGCCTGACGGCGTTTGGGGCGGCTGAGATCACCACCGGTGCATCTGAGGTCACAAACGGTCGATCTGGAGTGGTTAGGAGGAGGCACCAGGTGAAGCTGAGCAGGTCTTGGACCATGGCGTCGAGATTGCGCTGATACAGGATGTGAGTCAGGTGCCCAACGCCGTTCATCTGCACATCGATATCGGTGATTTCTGTCTGGACGTCCGTGACCGCAACGCCGAGCGACTGCGCCAAGTGCTCCCGAATGCTTCTTGCGATCTGTTCGGCTTGGCCACCCGGTGCCAGGGCCTGTTTCCTGAGTCCTCCACTGACAGCAGTACGCATGGCCTGGGTCCGCAGGAACTGCAGCGCCAGCTGCGACAGCATCGATCCCAATGCCTCCGGATCAAGGCGGCGGGACTCGTGCTGGCAGGACAGACGGACCAGGTCATCAATCGCCACTGGTAGCCGACTTTCCACATGCTTGTCGAACCAGTGCTCCAGCTCCTGCACGCTGTCACCCTGCCCAGCGTCATAGAACCCGGTACGGCTGGCCACGCGGGCGATGGGGTTGATCAGCGTCACCGTAGGCTGCTGCCGACGCAGCACGAAGATCTGCGAGGCCTTGTCCGGGTTAGCAAATGCCCGCAGATAGCACTGCGGCACGAAGTGACCACGTTTGATCCGGTTCGCCACTTTCACCCCTCCCCGGGTCATTGTGCTCTGATATGTCAGGTTGAGGTCTATGACCTATGCAACATGTTGTCAGGAAATATAGAAATCAACCCCAGACTGACGCTTTCGGAGCCTCTGCCTGATGTCAGGTTGGGGTATACCCCAAATGGACGTTTAGAAATCACCCATTGCACCCTCGGTTGTGAATTCCGGTCTTAAAATCGGGTGCAACCAAGTCGAGCGTCTCGTCCTTCCGGGCTTGCTACGTCATTTCTATATATCCCTTTCAAACGGCTTCTGTGAGATGAGGCGCACGATCTCAAAGGTCGCTAAGTCAATCTGGTAGAGCCCGCCGTCCTCGCTCCATGGGTCAGCGACCAGGCGAACCACATGGGTGTCCACGGCGTACACCGCCTCGAACCACGTTGCCTCCCATCCGATAAATCCTGGGGCGCCAGTCAGGACACGCGTGAGACATGGAAACGTTTGCTGGCTCATCGTAGTCGCGAGTTTCCCCGCGAGAGATTGAGCGGTGTCGAGGCGAATCTCGTCCTGAGGAAGATCAGGGAGAGCGGCCAAACTGACGAGCAGAACCCCTTCACCGACAATGACGGCCCATCGTTCATCCCATGTGATGAGTGCAGCGACCGGGTCGCCAGAGAACCAGCCGACGTTCCAGGATTGATCCCCATGCCGCACATAGGCAAGTTCGAAGTCGGCGCTCACCTGATACTGGGCGCTGGAAGCCATGATGTGGGTCACTTGATGGGGTCCTTTTTAAGGAACAGGATACGCACGAAGTTGGATCCTCTTGCAAGCTGAAGAATGACCTGACCAAGCAGCCTGAGCGGGAAAAACGGGTCGAACGCTAGCGCGACCCCATGGTCTTGTGGGTGGTGGAGTGCCTCAGGCGTCGAAGTGCTCCGGCAACGGCTCACGGGCCACCAGCCAGGCGCTGGGCAGCGTCTGCGGTGCCGCGAGCTGCACGATGCTGCCCACAATGGCACAGAGGGTGTCACGGTCACCTCCTGCGCTCACCGTCAGCCATAGGGCAGCCTCGACATCATCCAGATGTCGGCTCGCGCACCACAGCGCGAACGGGACCGTGTCCTGTGCCGAGAGCTGCACACCATTTCCCAACGTGGACACGGCAAAGGTCAGGGACGCACGGACGGGCATGTCCCGTGCACGACGAATCTTCCCGGCCACCTCACTCGGCGGCAGCCAGGCTTGTACCTCATCGAGAAACGCCAAGGCCGAGACCTGCCGCCCAGTGGCGGCACTTCGGGCACAGAGGGCGCTCGCCACGGCGACAGCCACCGCACCCGCGACCGCCTCCGGATGGGTATGGGTCACCAAGCTGGACCGCTGAGCCTGCATCACCACACGCTCCAGATCCGGCGCAAAATAGGCGCCGATCGGCCCCGCCCGCATGGCCGAGCCGTTGCCGTAGGACCCCTGGCCGCCGAACGCCTCCTGGACGACCACACGCCAGTCTGCCCCGCTCTGGATCTGTCGCAGCGCCCGGCCCATGGACGGACCGTAGCCGCGCGACGGATCAAAGTGCGCGGCGAAACTCTGAGCCAGCGCATCGGGGACGATTTCGCCGTGGGCAGCGAGCACCGCAACCACTGAGAGGGCCATTTGCGTGTCGTCCGTCCAGGACCATGGTCCTGGCGGCACGGTTCGGGCCGTCACAGCCCGCTCGAAGTCCTCAGGGGGCAAGAAGAACTGCTCACCGAAGGCGTCGCCAACGCTCAAACCCTCTAACGATAGCTGGGCGCGGTGGAGGGCCGCCTGTGGCTCGTCGGTCCAGGGAAGGAGCGGTGATTCTGCGGACATCCTGAGAGCATAGGGCAACGCACTGCGTGTGAGGCAAGGCTTTCGCAGATGGCCACGGTGAGCGCAGCCCTCCTCTTATTACCCTCGTCTCAAACATGACTGGAGAACACTACCTACTCCAGGTACAGTACCGCTTGATGCTGAATCCTGAGAACTTCCAGCTCTCACGCAGCGGGGCATTGGGTTCCTACGACGACCGTGAGGAATACCAGGTAGACCGAACCATCATCTGGGTCATGCTCCCAGAAGGAGGATCGAGAGCAGCCTGGCTCGAACAGGGGGATACGTTGTTCGGCCCGATCTGGAGCGCAATCCCTGAGGTCCTGGCATTGGCCCGGCAGACTTCCAGGGAAGCCGTCCCCGAATTCTGGCAGGTTCACGACCTCACTCAGACGGCTGAGGACGTCCTGGCTGTCTGGGGCATCTGGCTTGATCCTGATACAGGAAGTGCGAGCTATCAGGTCGGGAACAATTTCGAGCTCAGTTTTAAACAGCCGGAGCTACCGGAGTTTCCGGAGGACGCGGACATCATGGTGGAACGAAGTGCCGATGGTTCCCTGACGCTTTCGCCGGGCAGTGAGCATCACTGATGTGCGCGGTCTGACTGAAAATCATGGTCAGCGTTTCAGGCCATTCAGTCGCTGCATTTGCGCGGGTTAGTTCGAAAATAAGCAAAGTCGTTCGTGATCAGGAGGCATACATGCATCCGACACCTCGTCTATGGACATTGCAATCCAATGTTCATCGCTTTACGATGTCTATGCATCGGAAAGCGATGCTCTGCAACCGTTTGATCAAGGGCAGGAAGGAGTTCCCATGGATGCCCAACAACTCAAAGGCCACCTCGACCTGCTCCTCCTCGCCAGCCTCGAACATGCGCCCCGTTACGGCGGCCAGATCATTGCCGACGTGCAGGCCGCCACGGACGGCTACTTCAACCTGCGCGAGGGCACCCTCTACCCGGCTCTCCACCGCCTCGAGAAGGCCGGCTGGATTCGCGGTGAGTTCCAGCTCCTCCCGCGTGGGGGCAGCCCCGTCAAGGTCTACACCCTCACTTCCAGCGGCCAGGAAGAGCTCAGAGCCCAGCGGGCTGCTTTCGAACGCTTTAGCGGCGCTGTGCGGGGCATTATCGGTGGCGGGGCATGAACGAGACTGAACGCTATCTGCGCCGTGCCACCCATGGCCTGAGCGGTCAGGCCCGGCGAGATGCCCAGCTGGAACTACGCGGCGCCATTGAAGATAAAATCTGGCGCCTCACTCTCCTCGGCCTCCCTGAAGCGGAGGCCACGCAGGCAGCCCTTCGCGACCTGGGCAATCCGCATACCATTGCCCGCGGGCTGACCCGGGTCCATACCGTGCCCAGAGCCGCCCTGGCCGCCGTTCTCGCTGGAGTGGCCACCCTGTTGGGTGTGCAGGCCCTGGCCCAGGTACCGGTGGTCCAGGCGGCCCGAGACCCGAGCGACCGATTTTGTGTCTACGACGAAGCCGTGCTCAAAGAGATGACACCGGCCAGGCAGGCCGCACTCCTGGCACAACTGGCCAGGCCGGGAGGACGCGCCCAGCTGGAAGCGGACTGCAGGGCCACCTCACCGGCCCCTCGGACCGTCCTGTTGCGCCTCTCCGACCTCATCGCCGCGTTGGTCCGCGGTAACATCGGGGTCAGAACGTTGCCTCCCCTGGACGGATTCCTCTACTTGACCTTCGCCGGGGAAGGCGCTGAGCGAACTCTCGATCTCAGTGCCTACTCGATCCCGATCGGGAAGGATACCTACGTGCAGACCTGGAGTCTGATCAACCACCTCCGGAGCGCGTCACCGGTGCCGGTCCGGCTGATCGGCGAGGTGAACCCCCTCCTCGAGATTGGGGCCGCCCGACTTCAGCTGGGCACCCCAGAGGCGCCCGTGCTGGCCATGGACCTGTATGCCGCCGCCCTCGCAGACCAGCTGCACTCGAATCCTCTTTCCGTCTTGGGGAAGCCGATCACGGTGGACTGGGGAGGAATGGAAGATCCAGCGTCAGCCCGGACCAGGATCGCGGTCAATGCGCCGGATGACGTTCTCTTTGTCCTGGTGACCAATGAATGGCTCATCGGCACCCCCTCACCGGGTGGTCCGGGGTACCTCTTCCGAGTATTGAGAGCCAGACGTGGTCAGCTTGCCACCAGTTACCAGGTGAAAAAGCAGCAGGGCCTGGTTGACACGGTTTCAGACCTAGTGAACGCCACTGAACAACGGCAGAAAGCCATGCTCCTTTACCGCCTCGATCCGCGGGACCTCCGGGAGGTCAAACTTATCCCCGTCCCGGGGTCGCAGCTAACCCTGCAGCCCACGCCCTGAAGGCTCAGGGGCGATCTCGATCAGCTGTTCCTGGACCGGAAGCGCGTGCAGGGGCTAGCTAAGAGCATTGCGTATCTGCCTTAGCCAAGCACTGCTTCACACACCACAAGGGGTGATGGAATTCAAGCGGGATCCAATCTGCTGGCACGAGCGCGTTCAGGTCATGACGCGGAGACAGAAGTTGAAGTAGGGGCTGCACAAGCGCAGGAAGCAGGAACAGGAATTCTCGAGGGAAAAGGCGCAGGTCGCCGCCGATGCCTCAGCGCCTTAGGTATTGTGCTGACTCTCTGCCTGGAAGAGCTGCGTGCGCAGCCGAACTTCGTCGCTTGCCTTCATCTCACCCGCCTGAATAGTGATTACTCAGCACATAGCCGATGGTGCTGAGTAATCACAGAAAGTAGATATAAAATCTATAAAACTGGTCAATTAGAATATAGGAGTGTTAAATCCTTTTATAGAAAAAAATGATCTTATAATAAAATATATTAAGAGTCCTGTCTGAATAAATTTAAAATTGCGATTGTTGTATCTTATTATTCTAGTTATAATTAGTGCTGTCGATACAAAAATAATACCAGCTATAGAGAATAACAATGACATTGCGAAACCACCTGTAACATCGTGCCAAGAGGTATCAGGCTCATTTCCAGATGAAAATATTAGTGACATAAAAATAAATAAGATATCTAGTATGTAAATTACACCTAAAGAAATCATCCTTATAATATTCTTATGTTTTCCTTTCATTCTGATACTCCAGAAAGCATTGAAATACTTTTATAGTTGAGACATGTCATAAACTTGGAGTGACTGCTCAGCGTGACGTGTTCCAGGTATACGCTGAGCGTAACTGCCCAGCAAATTAAGGCTGCGATGTGCTGCGCTATAAAAACCTCCCTAGCTTTTGTATTGCAGATTTTAACAAATGGTCTCTAGGCATCCCAAGTTTGCCGCAAAAGTCTATAAACCAGTTTACAATCTCTATAAATTCAAAGTTGACTTTGTTTGGAATAAGACAAAGCCCGATTCTTGCAGCTATAGCGTCTCTATCCTGAAAGTCTCTGTCAAACCCAGAATTATCTATATACACCCATATTCTTTCTCTGTATTCAATGCATAGGTTATAAGAAATCTCTCCATTTAGAAATTTTTGCAAGAATTCATGAGGATTGCCGATCTTTTTAGGAAATATTACGGGCCATTGGTTGATCACATCCGATGCAAACTTAAGGAATTCAATTTGCTGCTGAGAAAGTTCTTTAACTTGTGACGAAAGATCGTTGTCGGGCATAAAGATGACCTACCTCCTAATTTTAACTACGCAAATAGTTTTAAGTGGACGCTCAATAATTGATGATGGATGGTGACTGATTATCAGTAACTGTTCAGCACACTATTGACATGTGACGTGCTAAGCAACCACCGTTGAAATTAAGGTGCTCCGATATCTATTGCAGGACGAGCAGATTGCGGCTGTAGGCCAAGCGATTGCAAGTAGTTGACCATACCATCTATGTTTGGGAAACGAAAATTCTCGAAAATAATATAATCTTCCTGACTCTCGTACTTTTCGCTGTCGTGAATTTCGATAGGAAGCTCTCGAATTCCTATATGGTAAGGAAAATTAAGAACTTTAGCATCTTTCTTTCTCAAGAGTTCAATTAGCTCTAGGTCATCAAGGTCTTCGACGCGCGGCTTGAAAACTTTGTCCTTTCGAACTAACACCCATTTTCGGTTGGAAGGATGGCTCGGCGGAACCTCATATCCAATGAGCTCACCCAATTCAATTTTTTCGTAGAACCAAGTTGTTTTCTCAATAGAGCCCACGGCACTCTTCCTCCCTTCTTAAATTACATTACCGCTGACCAAGCCGCCGATCTCCGTAAGCGGGTCGCTGCCGGTGAGTCGAAAGCAGCTCTGGCTCGTGAGTTCGGGATCAGCCGGGAGACGGTCTACCAGTACGCAGAAAGGGTGAGTAAAGAGGCTTAGCCTTCAGCGGCTGACACGTCGTGTTTTTACATCTCCTGGAGAAAGAAAAAGGTGAAGTGTCAGCGGCTGCTGAGATGCCCGGGTTCGCACGACTGTGAATTCTCCAAGCCGGCAGCCTCTCAGACGCACTGGGTTCCAGAGGCTGGATCCAGAGCCTCCGGCCCCGAGAACCTATAGGCTGTCATGGCTGACGGGCTTGGTGATCATCGTTCCGCGCCTGTACGGACAGCAGATCAACTGGAGGCGTGAACGTGAGTGGACAATTGATGGTGCTCAATGGAGCCTCCAGCAGCGGAAAGACCACCCTGGCCCAGGCGCTTCAGGCGTCGCTGCCTGGGCTGTGGCTCCGTTTCGGGATCGACGATCTCCTGGAAGCTTTGCCATCCGGGCTGCTCTCGGGTGATGGTATTTCATTCGGTTCCGACGGAAGCGTCACTGTGGGTGCCGCTTTTCGGCAGGCTGAGCGGGCCTGGATGTTGGGGCTGGCGGCTACCGTCCGGGCTGGCGCTTCGGTGATCGTCGACGATGTGTTTCTGAGCGGCGCCGCTTCCCAACAGCGCTGGATAGAGGCTCTGGGTGACCTGCCTTGTTGGTGGGTGAGAGTGCACTGCGACCCTGACGAGGCTGAACGGCGTGAGGGAGAGCGGCCGGACCGCCCTGCAGGCATGCACCGTCAGCAGGCCGAGGTGGTCCATTCGGGCGTAAAGTACGACTTCGAAGTGAACACCACTTACCAGACGCCCGGAGTATTGGCAGCGCAGGTAAGTGCGGCCCTCGAGCACCGAAACGCCTCTCCAGCCCCAGGGCTCTAGGCCTACGGACAAGGACGCCGAATGATGGCTGTCGCCTGTCGATCAGCAGGACTTCGCCTGTCTTGACGTCCGCTGAGCCTCAACATTTTTTTCGAGATGAAGCCCCTTCTTCACCTTGCCATGGCCTGCTCGGGGAAAGTACAACCCCCCATTTGGGTGCAGAACCTCTCGACTGCGTCCCACACGAGAAAATCGAAAAGGGATGACCCCTAAAGGGGAAGACCTGGGGAAGACCAAGAGGTTTCCTTTCAGGGGATGACCCCCGGCCGCTAATGCGCGTCCGATCGCGCTTGACTGGTGAGCTGATGGACGTGCTCAGCTAGCAATCGGACCAACGCTCCACTCTCTCCGTCGCCATAGTCAAGCTCGAAGCATTTGCAGCCATACAGCGCCAAAATGATGGCGAAGAGGAGGAACTTCTTGCAGACCACTCGGAAGTGCGAGAGGACGCCATCCGGTCCACCCAGGACGAAACCAACACGATCTGACATGGCAACTCCCCTGGTCGCTATGGCCTCAACGTCTCAAGCAGAAAGCATAGTGGCTAGAGTTCTATTTGGCCTACAGAACCTGGATGACAGAAGAATGCCTACCCTGGCAACGGGGTAGGCATTGGACGTAGAACACTTTGGGGCTCAGTGCAGTCGAAGTACCGACTTCAGTAGTCCGAGCCCTGTCTTGATAGCCGTGCCACTGGTGCTCTTGAGTGCCAGGCCGCCTAGGTTGTCTCCGGTATACCAGACGCTTGGCGCGTCGTCCAGGCCGGTCAGGGCGATGTTGAGTGTGACAGTGCTCCCCGAGACGGCGCCGCTTGCGTCCAGTGCCAGCACGTTCCATCCGGCCTGCAGCGCGGCGCTGGCCGTGAAGGTGATGGTCTCCGTCTGGTTATTGCTGGTCTGGGTGCAGGTGAGTGAGCCGCCGAGGGTGTTGGCCTTGGTCTCGTAGATCCACAGCTTGCCGTGAATCACAAGGCTGGTGGAACTCTGGCTACCCTGCACGCTTTCGAGGGGCAAACCGTTTGCGCTCAGCGTCGAGAAGGAATACGCCTGGGCGCCGGGAGTGCTGTTCGTCAGACTTCCTGTGCAGCCGGCGATGCTGGGCGTCACGGCGCTGCTGCCGTTGCTCAGGTAAGGCGCGACGGCGGCGGCGCTTGGCAGGGGCAGGGTGAAGGTGCCATTGCTGTTCAGGGTCGCGCTGACCAGCGCCGGGTTGTTCGCGGACTTGGCCTGGGTGTCGTCTGCCAGCAGCTCAATCACGCCTGTGCCGCTGGCGTAGGCGCTGACAGTGCCGTTCACGCTGCTCGGCTGGGTGTGAGTCTGCGGGGCGACGGTAGTGCCACCTCCGCAGGAGGCGAGAGCGAGGGGAGTGGATAGGGTGAGCAAAATCAGCTTGTTCATAATTTTCCTTTTTAATACGGGTGAGCTTGCATTGTTATAGAGCGGATGAGAAGTGGAGAGGAACGAACATGTCCTCCTAGGGTGAAAATCGCATTAGCCATGGCTCTTCTGTTTGCCCCATTCAGCCTGACTTGCCGGGTGGGGCAACTTCATGCTGGCCGCATGACCCTGCTCAGCCAGATTGACGAGGCGCGCCATGCCCTGGAAGAACTCTCCACCGATGAAGCCGAGCTGGCCCGCCTGCAGGGCGACCAAGTCCCCAGTATTCAGGCGCTGAAAGACGGCCGGTCGAAAGATTTTCCGCTGCTGGCCACTCTGGAGGCAAAGGGCTCTGCTCTTGCAATGATGCTCACCGAGCAACGCACCCGAGTTGTTCACGCCCGGGCCCAGCTGGTCAACCTCCTGCCCGACGTAGTAGGTGTGGGTCTCGCTAACGGTGAAGTTGCACATCTCCTGGTTGACGTATTCCCGTTCCCATGTTCGGGCCGTTACTGGCCAACAATCCATAGGATACTGAGTTACTTCAATCTGCTATTAAACCCGTCTGGAACGATGTTTGAGCCCTTAATGGGGGTGGGCAATTGAGGCATAGCTCGGTACCCCATGAAGCCTACCGAGCAGCGTCCGTCTGGTCCTCACCGTACTTCTGCGTCCTCGGGTTGTCGGGTAATCTGCCATGACATGAGTGCAGAGTCGAAAGATCAGGTTGGGAGCGTGGAGGCGGTGAGCAGCAGCCCAGTCCACGCCTTTTCAAAGGGGCGTGCACGATCTGTCTGGCTGTTGGCAGGACTTGGCGTCGAGGGCGATGCTCATGCCGGCGTGACCGTGCAACACCGCTCACGGGTGGCCCAGGATCCGACGCAGCCGAATCTGCGACAGGTTCACCTCATTCACGCTGAACTGCTGGAGGAACTGCGGACGGCAGGTTTAGACGTACACGCCGGACAGATGGGCGAGAACGTGACCACGCGCGGCCTTGACCTACTAGGTCTGCCTGTGGGTGCGCGGCTGCATCTGGGTGCGTCGGCGCTGCTGGAGGTCACAGGGCTACGAAACCCTTGCGCCCAGATCGAAGCGTTTCGTCCTGGGTTGCTGGCGGCAGTGCTGGGCAGAGACGAAGACGGGGAACTGGTTCGGAAGGCGGGCATCATGGCGGTGGTCTTGGTCGGCGGAGAGGTGCGCCCAGGCGACCTGGTGCGCGTCGTGCTGCCGCCGCTTCCGCATCGTCCGCTGCAGCGGGTGTGAACGGGGACGTTTTTAATTTACCTCGTCGCTGGGTACAAAGGACAGCATGCCGAGGTCCAAAAAAGGGGCGGGTAGGACGGCGGAGGCGACGGAAAGGCAAGCGGGGCCGGGGTACAGCAGCGACGGATAAGCCCCCGGTCCGAGGGATGATTGCGCGCGGTGGAGAATGTTTCCTCTACCGGTGTAGCAACGTCCAGCAGACGACCATCCGACCCTGGATCACCCAGGTGATCCAGCGAGGCAGCACCGTCAACACCGATGAGTACAGCATCTACGCCCGTCTCTCAGCCTGAGGCTACGTCCATGTCACGGTCAACCAGAGTGGAGGGGAGTAGCCCAGGACGCCGATGGAGACAGCATCAATGAGGTGCACGTCAACACCATGGAAGATGTCTGGAGTTTGCTCCGTTCCTGGTTGCGACCACACCGCGGCATCTCACAGCGCTTTCTGCCGCTCTACATCAGCTTCTTTCAAACCATGCACAATATTCGGCAACGCGGTCAGTCACTCCTCAACCCACTGCTCGCCCTGCTTCTGACGTCAGCTTCCTGAAACGCAGGAAGAGCCCACGTTTTTATGCTGCTTTGAGTGACATCATGGATGTTAAAATCGAAGTGCCCGAAAGTGACTCGCTTGAAGTGCGAATCTTATTCAGACACTTCAATACTACGGTCGATTCGCATAATAGTCAGGTTAATCCATATTCTGGTTATCTTGAAGCAGGCCTCCTCCACAAAGCGATAGGGAGTTCAGTACCGGACATCTTAGGTTAGAAGGCGTCTCAGAGGGGCTCGAGCTGAGTTTTAGCATCTAATTGTTGTGCTGGACGGCAATGAGGGGCTCTCTTGAGATGTGACTGACCTGCAAGCCGCCTGCCTTGAGCCCATCAAACTGTGTTATCTCCTGAAAGAGCACTTCTCTTCCCTGCGTATCGACACGCTCCAGCGTGTCGCTGACGTCATCTGTGCCCTCATCGAGAAGCAGACCACTCATCAGAAGAAGCTGGCCAACGGACTTCCCGGCACCAGCAGCCCGGAAGCCAAACGCAAGCGTCTGGCACGCTGTTTGCAGGATGAGCAGTTTGACCCCTGCGTGCTGCCTTTCCTGATCTCCCTGCTTCCCAACGGGAAGCAGGTGCTGACGATGGACCGCACCAACTGGGACTATGGCGACATCCCGCTCAACCTGCTCGTCCTCGGCGTGGTGCTCGAAGGGTTCACCCTGCCACTGGTCTGGGTTGCCCTTCCACACGGGGGAGGCAGCGATTCGGCTACCCGCGAACGGCTGGTCGCCCGACTGCTGAAGCATCTCCCGGCGAAACGCTGGAAGGCATTGGTTGGGGACCGGGAGTTCATTGGCCAAGACTGGTTCACCTTCCTGAGAAAACGCGGTATTCGTCGTGTCATTCGGATCCGGGCGGATACCGTCGTGGATGAGCTGCGAACCGACGTCTGGTTCGAGGATGTCCGACCCGGGCAGTTCCAGTGCCTCTTCCAGAAGGGCTGGGTCTATGGCTCGCTGATGCAGGTGGTCGCCACCCGCAACGCGGATGGCGACCTGGTGGTGCTGGCCACCGATGTGAGCATCTGGGAGACCTGGCAGATCTACCGACTGAGATGGAGCATCGAGTGTACGTTCAGCAGTATGAAAACGCGGGGATTCGATCTGGAACGCTCCGCGATGACTCTCGCCGACCGCCTGGAGCGGTTGTTCGGGCTGGTCACCCTGGCCTGGGTGTGCTGCCTGAGGGTCGGTGTCTGGAGGCATGCCCTTCAGCCCATCCCGTTCAAAGCGCATGGTCGTCGAGCCGTCAGCATCGTAAGCGCTGGATGGGAGTACCTTGCCCAAGCGATTCGGTGGGAGGAAACGCGGGCTGAGACGTACTTCGGCCTCTTAAGATGTCCTTTTCCTGTTCCTGGCGCAGCTTGATCCCAAGTTGTCCGGTACTGAAGATAGGGAGTCTTGGTGAAAGGGCAAGATTATCAGGAAAATCGAGGTGGAGCTGATGGAGTGTGCCGAATCCATTCTCAACTTACATATGAATTATCTTGAAGGACTGTTTGTCGGAATCTGGGGTGAAGTGAGCACCAAGGTGACACTTGAGGAGCTCCTCACTCAGAACTTTGACCCTCGCGACCTCCCAGATATTGACGGGTGAATTTACAGCTCAGTTTCGACTGTCAACGTTCTTCTGAGACATACCACTAGAAGTCATCCAAAAAATGGGTCAGTCATTTTCAAGGATCAGGAGCAGACCAGCGCGCTCGTCATCCAACAAAAGAAGCCCATTCTCGAAGACGTAGCTCGGGTCGCCTAACACCATCCCTGAGTAACCCCGCGGGCTGTTGAAAAAGTCGAAGAAGCGTTGAGCAAATTCTTCGGCCTTCTCCGGCGAGATGGTATCTCTGGTATGACCCACACTTCCCCCTCCTCGGAAGCCATACACCAACCACTCCAGAGCGTGCTCTTGCCTCACTTCATAGTCTTGCCAGCTCGTGACCTTAGGAGCTGTGGTCTTCGCGTAGAACTTGGAATGAACCCCCCGGACAGGACCAGCAGCCAAGACACTTCGCATGGATCAGCCGGTAGGCTGATTACACCGCGAAGGAGCCCAGATGCCAGGACGGAATCACAGC
>Ga0160427_10000773_pt1 | contig 19522 bp, 19 predicted proteins | sample SolpanmetagenomL_FD_108194 | JGI IMG/M metagenome (GOLD analysis project Ga0160427, IMG submission 108194) | Solar panel surface microbial communities from Lawrence Berkeley National Laboratory, California, USA - L | ecosystem: Engineered > Built environment > Solar panel > Unclassified ...
ATATCATTCTCCTTGCTGCGGCTCGGGCGAGTCTATTGGGAATAATAGTAGTTGTGTGACCAGCAGGTGCAAGTTATGCCGCTCATTGCAACACCACCCACGGCACCATCTCGACTACCACATCCCATCAAACAACGCCAACCCTCTTTGCAATCTGCCCCTCAATTGCACCCCGGCCTCTCCCCGTCCTTCCCCAGCTACTCCAGCGCGGCCTCCACCCCACTGGTTCTCCATCGCCGCCGCCATCATTACTAGCCACTCTCGTATCACTCTGCTCTTTGTATCTCCGCAAGACCCAGCCGAGACCTATGGCGACGAAGTCACTGTCGATGTCGTCGTCAACCGCCTCCTCCTCCTTCACCTCAATGAAGATGTGATGTGATGAGTCTAGGTCACAGGTTGTCGCTGGCAGCGTGTGGGTGGAAGCCGAGCAAAGGAACAGCGCCGAATTTTGTATTTCAGGTCACTGAGGTGCTGAGATACGGCGCTGTTAAAGGGAAACATAGTTAGCGATGAAGAATAGTGTGATGATATTCATGGACCGACGTACTAATCTACTCAGCCGCCCTCAATGTCTTGTTGAGCAAGCTATGCCTCGTGACTAGCTTAACGGCGGAAGGTAGCTGGACTGAAGGTGGATCGGTCCGGGGTACTCGACAAGATCTCGTGGGGGGGAAGCATTGAGAGGTGCATACTTAGAGGTCGGCGCGAACGACCGCTATCTGTTGCAGCAGATGGAATCTATGCTCGTCCAGGATGTCTGTGAGATCCTCCTCGTATGGGCTGTTACCAGTCGGCGTGGAAGCCATGCTCGACGAGGGGAATACGCCCCTCTTCCGAGGAAGTTATTGAAGGTATTCGCCGATGGTGGTGGTATCAAGATGGTCTCGGAGTCCTAGCCAGTATCCATGGTCTCTTCCTCGCTCAACTGCACGAAATCTTCTCTCGTGTGAGCGTGTGGTGATTGTTCGTGCTTGACACGGTATTCGCAACGTGACGCGCGACTTTTGTCGTGAGACTAGTCGTGGAGGATTGTCGGATTGGTGCTGTTGTGTTGTAGTTGCATCTGTGTGCTTCGGCAGGCGGAGGCGTTGGAGGAAGATGCGGATGTGGTGGCAGAATACACACAGATGGCAAGACGCCGGTTTGCAGACACGTCTGCATGTAGTGATGTCTGCATGTAGGGTAGTGTCGATATCAGTGGTCACGTGCGTGCAGACACGTCTGCAGGGAAGGGAGTGGCTGTATCAGCGCGTCACGTGTGTGCAGACATGTCTGCGGGCTGTGAAGTGGCAATATCAGCGCATCACGTGTGCGCGGACATGTCTGGGGGCAGGGTAACATGTCACGTGTATGCGGACATGTCTGCAAGAAGGGTAGGTAGAGCCCTAACTTGCAGACATGTCTACCGGTAGGATCTCTTGTCACTAGACACACGTCGGAGACTCAGACATATCTGTCTGGTAGCTTCTCAAACATCTTCATTTACCTCGACCATGCAACACGTACGGCACAAGTCATGGCGGAGCTACTGACGCATGCTGCTTTGCCCAGAACAGAGAAAACGAATCTCTACAGACTCAACTCGATATGTGCCAACTGGGAAGTACGCCAGGACGATGTCCACGCCAAGTTTGGCGGTGATATGCTCCGGTCCGAGAGATTCTTGAAAGCTCTCCACAAACTCTCCAGCGTCGTCACTTTCTCCACGGCAGTACTCCACCTAGAAGCCCAGCAAAGGTGTCGACGTGAAGGAACAACGAAGCAATATGGTCTTGACCGCACAAAGGCCTGGTGCCCGCATGATGTGGAAGAGGTGCTGAAGGAAGTCAACGCCGGCTCGAGAGCATCCGAGTCGAGGTCACTCAGAGCCAGGAGTACGACAGCAACAGCAAACACGCACAACCATGAGACAGATTCTACAAGAGAAGACAGTGCTGTTGCGCAAGATGAATATGTCGCTGCTCAGGAGTCTTCCACACGGACCATAACACCCAATCATGTACCCGACTCCAATCAATCTTCACTGCGTGCAACAACCCACGATGCAAGCCTGGAATCAGACTCGGCACAAGGTCTTGAAACAGCAAGTCATGGACCGTCACAAAGTAGAGGAAAAAGGAAGCGTTCAGATCCAGGTGATCCAGCCGAGACATCGAGCCGAAACAAGCGCAGGCAAGGCAACATTGGTGTTTCGTCCACTTCCGACTAACCATTGCTCACGGATAGCACCGAGATGGAGCCTACTCCTGCCACAAGAGACGTCCATGTCCATCTGGCGGAGCCTGATCTCCCTCAAACGCCTGAAGACAGCAGTAACTTCTCATATCCCGGAGACAGCCAGCAGCCAAAGACTTCCAAAAGGCTTTCACCAATTCCGGAGGACACGGATGAGTATCTCTACGAGGCCCAATCTAGGCTGGAGAATAGTCCACACGAGTTCAGATCTGTTGAAGAAGGCAGCAGTCTTCATGGAATGAAGAGGAGTGAAGACAGCAATGGGTTGAGGAACAAACAGGACCACCAAGGTGCGGAAGAGAATAAGGAGGACAAGCTCAAAGAAGCAACCGAACCAGAGAAAGCTCAGTCGAACAGTGGCGAGAATCAGGGAAGGAAACAGGGAAAGCACGAAGTACAGATCGCAGCTCAGGGTGGTAAGGAGAGGGAAGAAGGATATACAGAAGCTCAACGTGAACGAAGGTCATCGGGGCCCCCGGAACAGCAGTATGACGAATAGGAAGATGAAGAACCGCGGACGGAACTCCATCCAAAATCAAGTGTATGGAAGGACGAAGAGCAAGAGGCCTCATCAGACGAGACTGATATTGAAATTGGCCGATTCTCGACTCGTCCTCGGCTCTCCGCAGTCATTGGCGAAGGATCTTATAGCAATTCCTCCAGTCCAGCAGTGTCAGTTACCAGTCTCGCGCCAGTCACCTGGGATGATCGAGGACTCGACTTTCCGCCACTGGAACAACCTTATAGTTTGGAAGAACCAGAAGCACTCCAGCACGATATGATATCTTTGACCTCCAATAAAAAGAAGCGTCCAAAGTCTTCGACTAGGCTCTCAGGGTGGAAACCCGAGCAGGTCGAGCAGTGTGACAAACTGCAAGACCCTTACTCCCACATCAAGAATGCTATCCTTTCCTTGGCTCCAGGAAACCTAGTGAACGACTCTGTCTTTTACTACCTTCTCCAGTATTTGCCCTTGCAAGAGTGGATTTCTGTCGACTCTGTCCTGCTCAAAACAGACAAGACCAACATTACTTCCTCGCGGTTCAAGACCCTACACGCAACGAAGCTGATAGTCCCAGTGCACCATGAAGCTGCCGTGCACTGGGGACTTGCAACAATACACCTGGAAAGAAAGATAATCAAATACTTCGATCTCATCTCGAATCGAAGGCGAGCCGAGGCGGCGAAGGAGAGACTCATGACTTTCGCGGAAAAGCGACTAGCAAGTTGGGGCAGTGATTGGGCGTTCGTCACCAAGGTTCGTGACCATCGCGGACGACTCGAATTGATGCTAATCTTGATAGCCGTGTGTTCAATAGTCAAATGGGCACGATTGCGGTGTCATTGCAAGCGTCACTGCTTCATACCTAGCTTGCGGGTTGGCAGCTCCAGAAGAGATTGATGCTGAGACCTGGCGTCAAGTTCTGGCGGTCATGCTTGCCGCTTTGATCGAGCCGGGTAGTGTGCATGTTAGCGAGCCGCTCGCAAAGCAAGATTCAATGCCGCACCTATCTCCTACCACTAGACAGGTACCTACTGCTTTGACCGCACTCACGAACGAAGTCAAACGGATGAAGCAATTGTACAACGCCGCCAGCTCGATGCGTGAGGTGTTTCACGTGTTTCGAGCGAGATACGATCAATGGGGTGATAAGGAAGTCGAAGCACTACAAGATCTCACTACAATGCGGAAGATACAAGAGAACTTCAGACTGTTCTCTTCGAGGAAAAGGAAGGGATTGGGGGAGATGATGGCACACATGTTAGAGGTCGCTCAACAAGATGAGAACGTCTTGCATGGGCGGCAAAAAAAGTGCACCCAATACGCAAAGGTCATCATCGAAGCTGGTCTGAGAAAGATAGACGAGGTGTATGGCAGCGCTGTACCATTACAGGCAGAATTCACGAAGTTAGAACTGGCCATGCATGAGCTCGGCTGGGTGGTCCACGGGACGGGCGACATGGATTAACTTATGTATCAGAAGTAGTATAAGAAGTGCTGCCATTCTAGCGGGCATAAGTGGTGTCAGAAAGTATTGGGTGGTGTTGTCAATGGAGAGACCTTGTAATAAGGTTATGACTAAGCGCGGCGTCAATATGCCCATTGTTACACAGAGGAAGCTTTGCCTGTGAAGGACGGATGTGTGTGTGTTGTGGAAGGACTACGGACTCTGTGATACCACGCATCCAAAAGTCGGTGCCGGTTTCAGCTTAGGGCTTCGGGCCCGTGGCAGGGATGTTTCTCCTTGTCCTCACAATTGAGCACCTACTGTGTCTCATGTCGTTCCACAAGTGAGCACCTGCCTCGCTCAAGGAGCTCCACAAATGAGCAACTACTCTACTTTCTTGATTTCATAGACGGCACCATCTCGATAAGCACTTCCACCTCACCGAGTAGCCACAGCTCGACTTCTTGGACATCAGTCATCATTCGCAAGCATTGCTGTCTCATTGTAGCCCATCTACCACCCGCGCCCGCGCCGTGTTTCAGCACTTCATCACCGCTATCAAAAGCTTCCCTCACTTAGCCACCGCTTCCTTCCATTCTCGAGGCAACGCTATCACCGCCCGGGTGCGCAGAGGGAAACGGACAGCAACCAGAACGAAACAAAGATTTGCCAAACAACAACTAGAGCTCGGGCGACGATGGTGAGCCGCACAGGGGGAGCCGTGCCGGAACAACGAGCGAGTGGACATCCTAAGAGAGGATCTCAGCGGAGATGGAGAACATGACCTTGTTCTCGAGTCGCCTTCACGCATCTGCACAATGTTCGGCGGCCGCACTATCATTGAATATGATCTGGAATGGTCTTGGTCCGGATCCCGATGCAGAGCAGGAAGGAAGTCACAACATGCGAAGAGGAAGAAGAGAGTCACAATATGTGCAGAGCTGTCGTTGGCGCTTCTATACTCGGTGGCGGCTCTTCATCTCGTGCATTCTGGCCACGCCACTTGGAATATCCAATCGGAACCGGCTTCTGCCAGTGGTTGTCCAAGGTTATGCGAGCTCGCGAGGTTGAAGTTGCTGTTGTCGCATCCTCACCGTATCCAGGCTTCACATCTTTTGCACCACAAATCACATGGAGGGTCTCACCTGCAGGGCTGGATAAGTGGAAAGTCGCGAGAAGGCTGGCACAGGCGAGCTTAGCTTAGATGGTGCTAAGTAATGTTCTTACTGTAAGATTGACTCGCCCAAACTCGAGTCTATCGCGCCGCATGATGCAGTATTGGTCTTTCTTTCGAAGAACTTGACTACAGACCGCTCATAGCTTCGCTTTGATCTGCTACTGCAGGCTCGACGCCAATGCTGGGTTTGAGGAGCATGCGTGTATTCTCAGACCCAAGATGTCAGAGCCTTCGATGCTATTCCAAGACTTCCATCTCCAGAGCTGCTGCCATTGTTGACCGCTGAAGCAGCCCTACCGCGTGCGCAATGGGTCACACCGACACGACAGACACCGAAACAACCATGAGATGTCCAACTTCAAAAACATCTTCACTATCGGCGGAGACAGCTCCACTGACCCATCGACCTACATCGTCAATGCAGACGATAAGGTCGAGCCCAAGTTCAATCGCAAGCAAGCCAAGGGTTCGTCTTCATCTGCATCAAGCAGGAACCAAGGTGTGGAGGAGCTGTGTGACTATGTCTGAGTTCTTGAACAAGATCGAACGCGCCGGATGTGCTATTTTACAGCTACAGTACATCGCCATACTGAGTGTTGTGCAGAAGTACGCATCCACCGCATCCAAGCACAACTTCCCAACATATAGTTGCAGATACAAGCACAATTTGCAAGCACAACCACTAAGTATAACGTGCACGCACACATTCGAGTCGTACTGCGTCCTAGTTCGGCCCGGCTTTTCAAGCTCGCTTTGAAGAACCGCACCTCATCCAAGCAGCACACCAAGTTCATCGGATCCAACTCTACTGCAAGCAAGTTCGTCCTATCCAAGGCTACCACGTCGAAGTTCACCACATTCAAGCACACTTCAGACACATCCCAGGCAATCATCGCATCCAAGTACCACTTCCAAGGGGACCTTACCACTCGAAGAAATACTCTTGTTTCTTAAGCCTTACACTGTTCTGCAGCGTCAACCACGTTCTCTCTTATAAGCTTCGATGCAGTGGTATCCTGACATGCTCCAGCTTGGACTTCCGCCTGAATTGAAGGCACCCCGCCGTCTACAACTTTCTGGTCTTTTGCTTGTCTCTACCGTGTGGCATGCTCATGTTATGGATCTGTGATCGTCAAAACATCCTGCACCTCCAAAGTCTTGTCATATGTGCTTGACAAGGGCTCTGTTTGAGCCGTGCTGGCCCCAGCAAGCTTCTTGCATATACGTGAGACAATCCACTTGCTTATATGTAGCACAACAAGCATGAAGCGTCGAGACTACGGTGATTATGATGTGATCTCGCATGATATGCTTACTGCCCGACGCTCTTTCACACTCTTCAAAGCACATGACTACTCTTCGTAGTGTCACACCCGGTCTGGGCGCCTGACTTGTCATCGAAGCAGGTATGCCTTCACCTTTGTCCTCCTTATTTGATCCTCTTATCAGGGTTCAAGTTTCTGCGCTAGGCAACGACTTTTACATCAGATGCAGTTCTAGAATCTTCACCTCAGATGGTGCAGTGAGGAAGAGTCGAGCCACACGGAAGGATATGATAGCACGAGAAATGCGAGGTTAAAGCAAATTTGAAGTGTGGTCATGTTTCAAACGCTCACATGTTTAAGGGATATTGCACTAGCTTTAAGGATTTCCCTGTCAAGCCGCCTCTTGCTTCAGCCGCCTTTTGCTTTAGCCGTCTTTCGCTTTAGCCACCTCTTACTCCAGTCGCCTCTTACTCCAGTCGCCTCTTACTCTAGTCGCCTCTTACTCTAGTCGCCTCTTGCTCTAGTCGCCTCTTGCTCTAGTCGCCTCTTTCTCTAGTCGCCTCTTGCTCTAGTCGCCTCTTACTCCAGTCGCCTCTTACTCCAGTCGCCTCTTGCTCTAGTCGCCTCTTACTCTAGTCGCCTCTTGCTCTAGTCGCCTCTTGCTCTAGTCGCCTCTTACTCTAGTCGCCTCTTACTCTAGTCGCCTCTTACTCTAGTCGCCTCTTACTCTAGTCGCCTCTTACTCTAGTCGCCTCTTACTCTAGTCGCCTCTTGCTCTAGTCGCCTCTTGCTCCAGTCGCCTCTTGCCTCCATGCTCCACGTTTGATCTCTGCAGGCATAGCTAAGAATGGAATAACTACAGGATAAGCACTACTCTGTGGTCGACATGGCCGTCCACACATGTAGAGCTACTTGTGCTGATACATAGTATGGTGGTAAGGATGACAGGATTACAGGAGGAGCTTTCTACAGGCAATCTCGATTGCTCATCTTGGCGACACGGTTTTGAATGTGGTGCAGGAATGTTGGGCAGCTACGATGAAAGAGGAACCAGCTGCAAGTCCTAATAAGAGGATACACTGCTAGTCCACCACCTATGACGCATCGGCGGCATGCTCCGAACATTTCAACCACTTACTACTTTGCGGCTGGGCAATCAATATCAACATTGAGCAGAGAAATCAAAACCTGGATACTATGGAGGAAGATCCCATGCGTGGGAAGATGATGGAGGGGAGCAATATCCTGCGATGCGTCGCCGCATGATGGTAAGAAAGGTTGAAAATGCAAGCTTGAGAAGATGGTCGCCGGAGGATGGTGCCATATGCCTCTCCCAGAAGCAAACGACTGTATACAATGCTTCTACTACAGTGTGACGCTAATGGCTAGGAGCCGAATGATAATACTCAGTATGTTGAGTTAACCTATCTCGAAATAGATCAGTCGCTAACAATACTTTGATATCGATCACCAAAAGCGAGCACCAGATTGCCACTCCTTTGCACTGATCGACGAGGCAGCAAAGATAGCCAAGAGCACCACGAAGAGGAAGAAGAGCCCTCTCATGGCTAACAACTCGGCCGGACATTTCGAAGGCATGTTGAACCAGAACAGAATGGAGATCTTTTCTCTATCACCTGGAAGCGAGAGAGCAAGCTACCAGAAGATTGTCATGATCCGGCAGCACGACGGACTCCTGCCATCGGACAAAGCGGTGCCTCATGTACGACAGCTAGGCGCGCCACATTGGGCAAGTGAGATCGACCCTGATACTCCAAGCTCTGCCGCATGATACGGAAGCAAGACCGCACTCTGCAAGAACAACGTCAATGTGGTCCACGACGTTCTGGCCCCACGAATGGCATCACGTACAAAAGCCATAGCCGCCATGTCAGGCCATCAGTGCTGACCTCAACACCCAGAGCTCAGCTGCGTCTACGCTGACACGTTCCGTGACTGTCACTACCTTCCACTAATCTTTGCGTCATCAGACTTGCCGATTCATCGACCAAGGCCATTGTCAACGATCGAGGTACAAGATACCTTTCATCCGTCTGACGCGCCCCGACTAGCAGTGCTGCCAATTTCATCTCAACAGCAGTACTGCCTTGTTCTATGACTTCCCAAATTCTGCAGTTGCCAGGAGGATCACGACGCGGAGACAGTACAGCACATCAACGCCACGTGATGCATGTACGCAGAAACCAGGAACAGAGATAAATCACTTCAGTCTGGCGAGCTAGCTTGACTCCCATTGATCCCGCAGCACTCTCCCACTTCCGATTCGCAGCCATCTAGTCTCTGACGGGCGGCTGTCTCGCTGCTTAGCCGGCAAATGCTCCGAAACCTCTCGCCACGTACTAAAATCAGTACGAGTCTATCCGCTGGCGACCGGCGTGTCTAGACAACCCCTCACTCGGCCACGCCAATTTACTGCACATCGAAGTCAAGACACGACTACCTTGACAATTGCGCCATGAAGAAATAGAATCAATCGGCATAACCTGTTCCGCACACCCCAAGCTCTTCGGGTTATCTGGGCCACGATTCTGTCATGCACACGAATTGTTGCACTTCCTCAATCATGATGGTGATAAGATCTACCCGGACACAATTTTTAGACGGTACTCGCATCACAATGCCTCCTCAGTGATGATAGTGGAGCAGAGTTCTCGGAACATACAGCAGGGTTGTCAAGGCTGGTGCAACCTCCCTCGATCTAAAACACTGAGGCGATGCAGCTGGCGCTTTCTGTGTATCTCCTAGCAAAATTCCGCGGAGGACTTGCTTCACTCATGTTTGGAACCATCTTGGTGGGGAAGTCAGAGGATGATGGCATTGTGGGTGATGAAAGTGTATGGCGCGATCGGGAGCCTTTGCTGCTACTCCGGTTATTGTTATGATCACAAGATCGAGGCTCTCACCATCACAGCCCGTGCCAACAGGATAAGCACGTGGAACAAACGTAAGTCAACACACGGGTAAGACTCATAAAGGCGTACCAGGAAGTTCTCGCGTGTCAAGTTCGACAATATCTAGGGGTCTTCCATGCATAATCCGAGGGAGTTCTACTCCTTAATTACACATCCCACGACCTGCACGAATTCCCGAGCAAGTGAGATGTGCATAGAGAAGCTGACATCGCCGCTCAACCAGTGTGATCACAAAGCCGAGCCTCGTGGGTCCTCCAAGCAAGGTCGTCTTAAGTCATTTCCACAATACAAGGTGTCCCTAAACAGCCCTCACGTCGCCTGTGCGAGTTCACTGCACATACAAACACAGGCTTCATAGCACGTCTTTGAGCAAGCTCTTCTCTCTGCTGCCAGCACACCCCGCAGTTATACGTCGCCGCAGTGTATACGTTGGATACTTCAAGGCTTTCGACGACGACACGCCTTCGTCGCATCGCACCATCCATCATGCAACGATGAGCCAACGACAGTCACCAACTTACCATCGAGCCTATGAATAATTCGACGCATGTCTCGAAGGCACGCCAGGCCGAGCGCGCCCACGAGACCGAAGTTCGCGGCCAAATGCCGGGAGCTTGTGCTGTTTTCAAGCAGGCATAAGCTCTGAGATATATATGATACAAAACCTCTGCTGCAAGAGTAGATCTAGGTCCAGAGGTTGTACTACGAGTCACGGCACATCCCGTCGCGCTGCGCATTGTTACCACTGGCAAACAAATGAAGAGGGAAGGCAAACACGAGTAGGAGCACTCTCCAGCGGGGTCCTTTTGTGAGCTCCAAAGGGACTATCGAGTCAAACCCCGGATGATCTTTGCACGAATCGTCTAGACATAGACACTCGCTCAACCTTCCATAACCCCTCCAGCTAACCCTTAAGGCCAGTTCCCACAGTGTCATCCCTAGACAAGACATGACCCCACGACTAGCACCTTTCCACGGTCTCTGGCCTAATGCTGACAGTACTGGTGCTTGCTAATAATACGGAAGTCGCTACCAGGTTTATACCCGTCTAGATATGGCTGCCCACAGAGCGGATGTTGAGTGAATCTACACGACGATCAAGGACACTCGAGCCGTTCGAGACCACAAAGAGCAAGGCCGGAGGTCTAACAATATAGGCAGGGCTGCCGGTGAAGTAGTGTCAAAGACCACGTTAGTCGTCTTGCTTGTCGAGGAGGTTGTGATGGCGGTGGCATTGGAAAAATCATAATACCGACGATGCCATACACCTTGGCATGAAAAGAGGTATTCTGCGAGGATATAGTAGTCGGATCAAGGCTCGGACTGAAAGACTGCGGGTATGCTAGAATCGCTGTTGATGTGTGGGACGACTATATGCCACCATCACCTTGACTTTCGATACTTTCTCCGCTGTGCTGTTGGCTTCGTTCTGCTGCTAAACTGAGTATCATGCGGACTTTTTCAAGGTGTGAACTTATGATCTTGCACAATCGGAGGTGCTCTATATCGGCATGGGCTTCATCAGTATCGACCTTTTGATAAAGCAAGGGCGGCTCCATCTCTTTGATCGTTCTTACAAAGTCTTCCACAGATCAGGACAGATCAACAGCAAACGACGACGATTTATAATCAGGGTCGAGGAAGCAGCAGGCAGCAAATCGCCGCAGAACAACGACCTCGTGTCGTTGATATTCTCCAAAGATGCTGTGATCCTAGCGTGAAATCTGGCACTCTCGTTGGCTAGTGTGCAATCAGCGTCAACAACATGGAGAGGCCATATAGACTTGAAGGTCTTACGACACTGGCTAGCGGGGCTTTCGCTGATGCTCACTATCTCATCAAAGGCTGGTTTAGGACAGCAGAATTGACGCTAAGAAAGCAAGGATCTATAAGTTGCAAGGCAACTTGCAGATGTGCCTCTTCTTGTTGTTCAGACATGCTTCTCTCATACTTGAACTCCTACCAAAATACCCGCAAGCTTGAGATCAAGATGTCAAGGCACTGTAGGTGATAGTCCGAAACGCGCTTCTCTGCCCACACTCCTCTGCTCTGTTGATACTACGGTCGCTACGATCTCCAGCGTTTCAGCCGCATCTTCTGCAACCGTATTAGCAGAGTTTTCTCCGATCCCTCAGGCTCTGGCAGGCACATCTAGTGGAGTAAAGGCTGGTATACACTGTGTACACCAAGACCGCTGCCGAAACGTGTAATTATACTTCCTACAAACTTGGAGTATGCTCCCATGAAGCGGCCAAAGTCATTCTCGATAGCGGTTTCGTAGGCATCTCAGTCTTGCTTTTCTGACCTTGCCCCGGCGGACTTCGAAGAATCCTTGCAAGGTCTAGATATTACTGCCCTTGGAGGTGGGGTAAGACCATGACAAGAGCTTGGATTTTAAGTGTGGTACAAGATTCTACCAGCTCGGCTCATGAAAGCGGTGTACGTGCTTACGAGCTTGGTCATTGGATGTAGTACAGCTAGATGGTCCTTGGCTGTGGTGCTACATCTTCGCAGCTTCGTGTTTGGACGCGGTGCTACACCTGGCCAGCTTTGTCCTTGGATGTGGTGCGACACATGCCGACAGCTTGATCCCTGAATGTGGCGTGACATTTTGCCAGTAGCTTAACCTCTGGATGTGGTGCAAGTTCTCACCAGCTTGGCTTATGGATGTGGTGCGAGACTTCACCAGCCTGAACCTTAGATGTGGTCCGAACTCATGTCTGCAGCTCGCTCTTGATTGTGGTAACGTCTTTCCAACGGTACGACAATTGCGATCTTGCCTACCAGCCTGTGGGACAAGATTCTTTTAATGCTTTGGGCCTTGAATATCTTCCAAACCCATGGGAAACTCGAAGATTGAGGTTGTACTGGTGGTCCTGGACGGTTCGTCAAAGCAGCCGACAAGAACAGGAACGAATTCTACGTAGTTATGTTGCGTGGGCCGACATGAATTCGAGGAGATGGACTGATGACTATAATCATATTGCCGACAAGGGAGAACAGCACGACTGTACTAACTTGTGTAGACAAGAAAGTCTCATCTGCTCGATCAGACATGCGGTTCCAAGTCTGATAGTAGCACCGGGCTCCTGCGGTGTGGTATGGGGAAGTAGAACTTCGTTCCACTCGGACGGAAACAGCTTTAGCTCAAAGTAGACGAATTTGACTCATAGCCAGACGGTAGAACTGCCCCGAAGCTGGACGATGTCAACTCAGGCTAGATAAATTCGACTCAAGGTAGGACAGATTCAACTCAAGCCAACTCAAAGCAAACCACAATCGACTCATTAACACAAGTAGCCAAAATCGCATCTTCCCACGACTCCGGCGGACCTAGTTGAGCTCAACCTCCAGGACTAGCCTCAGATCATGACGCCCCTCGCAATTCGAAGGCATAGCTATGAAGGCTAGGCGACTCTCCATAGCTATGAAGGCTAGGCGACTCTCTATAGCTATGAAGGCTAGGCGACTCTCCATAGCTATGCCTTCGATACTAGGGCGCTTGCCGTATCAGCCCCGACAAGCATCGTTATCGCTCACGGAGACAACACTCTATGCAGCGACGCGCGCGCAGTTTATCAATGTCATGTAAGCCGATTAAGGCGACTTTATCAGAAAGTTCGTGAATGCCCTGTGAAGAGACCATCGCAATAGTGACTTCATCCCGAAAAGGTAGCAATTACAGGACCCGACGCCTCGACGTTCAGTTGCGTTTGCTAGACCTTCGCCGCGGGACTTCGGCATTATAGCCGTGAGGTTGGGTCTTTAGATAGTTAATCCGTTATAGTCTCTCGTTTGCGCTTCCAGTCGAATCTTGTCGACCGAGTGACTTTTTCCCCAGCCAAACGTGTTGAGGCATCTCGCTCAAGCATTTCACTAAAGCTTCTTGTCCAAGCATCCCACTCAAGCATCACACTCAAGCATCTCCGTCAGCATCACACTCAAGCATCATACTTAAGCATCATGCTCAACCATCTCGTCAAGCATCATACTCTTATCTCATTCTTATCTCACTCAAACATCTCATGCAGGCACCTTTTCAAACACAAAAAGTCGCCGTTGCCACATTCAAACCCCTCATTCAAGCACCTCGTATAACGCAATCGTCTCCACTGCCGACATCTCTCCCAAATGAATCTAGACATAGTGCCCTCTCAAGCTCTAATAGCAACCCCCGTGTTCACCTCGAGCCCGCTAATTAGTCTCTCACACTCGCCCCTTCATTACTCCTCCGCCTTCTACGCACCTCTTAGGATCTAGCTCTCCATGATATACTCTTCTCCTTTTCGCTCAACTACGCTGTGAACAGCATTGCTTCGACACTTAAAGCGGCTTCTGTATGCGAGGGTAGGACTATCATGGAGAGGTTGATTAACAACGGAAGTATTATAGAGAGGTTGATTGGCGCCTAGGGGACTATGGTCTTTAGGGCTATTGTTGTAGTTGTTGTTCTTATTATTGCTCGCGAGGGAGGGGCGATTAGATAAGATAAGATACGATGAGCTGACATGAGAAAGGATGAGACGAGATGGGAGATGAGGACAGACAGACAGACAGACAGACAGAGTGATTAGCAGGCAGGCACAGGAAACAAAATTACCACATATCACATCATCAAGCTTTCGACTCGCTCTTGCTCTTGTCAAATTACATGTACCATATATTCTTGCAACGCCCCAGTATGTATGTATATATCGTCAAACATAAGATCGTGTCATATCATATTCGTTCATCATCATTACCATAATCACCTCGCGTACCTCAATCACATATCCGAAAAGTGCCTCCAATCCACCCAATCCAAGAGTGATGGAAACATTCCACCCCGGAGTAATCGAAAGAATTCAACATGTGTGCTGGAAGAGAGTGCGTTGTTGTGCAAAAACCCGGAAGATAGCTGATAAAGCTCGAGCATCATTCGTATCATCTCGTAGGAACCCTAAGACCAGGGATGATATCGAGCCGGATCACTTCAAGTAAGGACTGTTGTAGGTTGTCGCACGTCTCCAGACTTTCTTGAAGAGTTTGACAATCTTGGGAGGGTCGTTCTTTGAGACTGAAGAATGTGGTGGTGTCCGAATGGTTGAGGTCGAGTTTGTATCGACGCGGAAGAAGTCTGCGATGGGTATACCATACTCGGTGGTATGATCATGGCAGTCTCCACTATGATAGCCTGATACAGCGGCATCGTATCCAGCAATATCGTTGTAATGGTCGTGATGGTAGCCTCCGGCAGCGAGATTGTTTCCAGCGAGATTGTGTCCGGCGAGGTCGTGTCCAGCGAGATTGTGTCCAGCGAGCTTGTGTCCATCGAGATCGTGTCCATCGAGATTGTGTCCAGCGAGATTGTGTCCAGCGAGATTGTGTCCAGCGAGATTGTGTCCAGCGAGATCGTGTCCAGCAACATCATCATCGTAATCATCGTCATTAGGAAAGCAGTTGTCGGAGTAGAAGTTTGCCCATTCTTGAGGCTCGTAGGAGTCTCTATTTCTCTCAGGAGGATTCCACCTTTCGTAGACTGTAGGAAGGAGGAAGACAGACTGCACATACACTATTAGCATAGCTCAGTGGAGGAGGGAAAACCGGGAAGTCCTTACCTTGTTCTCATCTGTGTTGTGTGTAACGTGTCTAGCATTGTTGTTGGCGGGGATCTCAACTGGCTTGTCCTCGTTGAGTAACAAGAAGGTTGATGTAGGGTGGATGTCGGCGTGAGACTGTATGGTGCGCTGAGTCGAATCCATCTCCCCATGGTCACTGATGTGTGTCTCAGTCCAGATCCATGGCGAGAGATGCATCTCCTCGTGCGTTGGCTCGAAGTCGTGATGATCGTCCGCAGACAAGGCTTGTGCCGGACTTGTCTGGTTGTCAGGCTTGTCCTCTTCGTATGTTGGCACAAAGTAGGGATTGCTTGCGGACAAAGCTTGTGCAGGAGAGACCTGGGAGGTGAAGCATGAGATGCTGGTAGGATGTGCTCGGAGGGGATGTGGGATTGTAGCAAACATGACAGACTCTGCGTGTGAAGGAAGCGGGTCAGTGTGTGGTGCTGAAGAAGCTGGCTTTTACGACGAACCTATTCTAGAATTGAAACACTGGGGATGCTGCGGCAGATGTGCTGTTGGTGAGGAAGAGGAGGATGAAAGAGTGAGAAGTTGAGCTCATTATGAAGGAGAAGCTCATGCTGTCGCCCTTTGTTCGAGCTTGCCGCTGAGCTCAGCTGCGTGAAATGGAAGCAAGGGCGGGCAGTCTGCCGTTTCATCGCATGGGAGGAATAGATTGTGGCGACTTTGGGCGAGCAAATGATGATAGTAGTGGAAAGTAGAGGGTGTGATGCAAGACGAGACCAGACGAGAGCACTGACTCCAATGGGAGGATGGTTGCAAGAGATTATGTCTTCCATGTCGTCGTCTTGGATGTCGCTGTTGTTGACTGACCAAGCCAAGTACGTGCCACGTCATCGACTGCTCGGTCCGACAGCACTTCTGGCGCACACTCCTGGTGGCCGGCGGAAATGTTTTCTTCACCGCTTCGACCTGATTGACATGCAATCCGCGAGCATTACGGACCACAGTGGCTAGAAGACTCGACTCTTCTCTTCGTGCCGCAGACATAGCGTCCAGCGTGTCGTGGGAATGTACTTGGCTTTGTCTTTTCCTTTTCTTTTTCTTCTCTTTTTCTTGCCCAACCGTGATGCGTACTTCAGATGGGCTTGAGCTTCTCCGAGCGTCTCGGAGTCTATGGTACTGTCGGGTCATGTCTGCTCTTGCCACGAGACATCTTCGATGCAAGTAAAGATTTGTACGATGAAGTACATGCGTGATGTAAAAAGAGGAAATGTCATTGTTGCCCGTGTCTCCATGTGATGCGACGCATAGTAGCCTAATAAGCACTATCCAAGACCGACTGGCATTCCCGGCCACTTAGTCCGAGTATCCAAACCCGTTTGTACTTGGTGCGTAATCGTGCAAAGTGATGGGCTACGAGGGCCGGCGAAGAAGACGTCGCGGACCTCGTTCCTCTCGTAAACTGCCACTAGGATGAGTGCATACACTTGGTTCGAGTATCTCCCAGAAGCGAGGATAGCGAAATGCCGAGATGAAGCTTGAGGAGAAAGGTGATATGAGTGTACACCATTGCCAACACTAAATGGCGCTACCATACTTCATCTATGATGCTGACATTCACTGTAAGATGTCTGAGCCGTAAGATCGCAATGTTTCCATGACGCGATTCTGGATCACGAAAGTAGAGCACTGAACTTGAGTGCCCAACCCCTAGAGTCATTCATAGTCTCGGATACGTCATCCTCAATGTCGCTTCACCGTGCGGACGAGGGAGACAGATGAAAGGCCAAGTGCGTGGTTGTGAATATGAAACACGAGGTATGGTCGTCGAGATGGGGCTGGGAAAGTACATGCAGAGGCGTGCTATTCTCATTACGATGCGGTGATTGAGTAAGGAAGTCCTTTGTAGCTTGAGCTTATGAGCTGACCCTTGATCGTGGCGCAGCAACAAAAAAGTACACAGCACCAAAAGTACACAACATCAAAAAGTCCACAACATTAAAAAGTCCACAACATCACAAAGTATACAACATCAAAAAGTCCATAATATCACCACGGCGCATCCTCATCTATTCTTTGACATTAGCCCATCGAGAACTTCTTGGCTCGTTATGCTCGGGCATTGCTAACACGACAGTCACGGAGAACAGTGATTCCTAGCACAACAGAGCCTAGGATTTAGCAGATTGCTTCTTTGTTCCTATGTTCCATCCCCTTGCTCAACTTCTCAGGCCATGGGAGCTATGTTCCTTACAGAGGTGAACGAGACACCATTCCCACCTGACGGAGTGATTGCTTGGTGAGATGTCCACTTTGGCCATACATACGTTCGTTCCGGTTCCCTCACTGCCGCATAGATCATCTCATGCATATGCTTAGTGACGGTGATCTGATAAGCATTATGTGAAGTATCTTCACTCTTATGGGACGAGAAGCCTGATAGTATCACTAACAACAACCATTACTTCGCTAAGATACCATTCGAGACGAGGAATGTTCGTCTCTTACCATATACTCCGAACCATTCCTTCGCAACATGTGCCTTTGACAGCACAGCATTCAGCATCTGATACTCGACATTCGAGATTCACGCATCTGCATCTGGACACTCCGCCATGCCGCTCAGATCACGGGATACATGTCATCCTTGATGCGACGCCTCGCATTGCTTCAACTAAAGGATGAAAGATAGAATGGACTGAAGTCAGTGCAATGAGATCACGGAAGCCCCTCTGCCTAGTTTGCGACGAATCTGAAGGTTCGGTGGGCAGGCAAGTCGACCCAGCGGTTCTAGAGCTGCATCCGAGGTTAGTAGCTACTGGCGGCATCGCTCGTGCTAACATCCTTTATTGCGCCTAGCACTTCTGGAGGTCTATGAACGGTGGAGAGGAGTCCACGGCACTATTCCCTCGCCGGCTCGACTATTCGAAGATGATGAGCTAACGAGCGATTCAGGCGCTCAACAAGGACCAGCCTTTCCGCAATTCTGCGCCCTGGTTCTAGCTCATGAGAGTTTCTGGGAAGGCCGACATAACACGCCCACGATAGAGCAGGTACAACACGACGGCTTTATGGCAGATTCTTGGCCGAAGGCAATGTCGCATTTGCGACTCCACCCCAAGATTACGTGCGGAGGCGACGGCTCTCCGGAGTGTAAGATCGAATCACCACCTAAACACTCACCTTATACCACTCCTTGGCTTGAGTGGTGCAGCTTCCGAGATAGAGTAGTCACGAATCTGACCTCTCCATGCAGGAGAGAAGACCCAGTTGAAGATCTAGTTTTGACCTAGTGTTTATATCGAGTGGAAGTCGATGTTTAGGCTAACGACTTCCCAGATCGCCCTCTCCTCCTCCTCTCTCAACATCTCGTCCGACTCCTCGCTCAACATCAAGTCCAATCTCTTCCTCTGAAGCTGACCGTTGACATGTTGTATGCTAAGCAATGCAGCCCATTTCGTACTTTGAAGAGCATGGATTGTCTATCGCCTCTCAAATTTGCAACGACATCATTTTGGCCACGATAGCTCCAATTCTTTCCTCACGTTCCCGTGCCCAATCCACCCTCCAAGGATCGCGAGCTGGGCTCAATGATGAATGGTAGCAGTGTTCAGAGGACAATGACGACGGGGATTAGTTTAACAGAAGCTTTGCATACTTGCGATTCCAGGAGCTATGTTCCTAGCAGAGCTGCTACATGGAGTATCGAGGGGGTCCTTTCCTTCGAGCCGTTAAACTCGCTGCATTCTTTGGCTTCGCAAGGCAGAGGGAAAGGGGTTGGATCAATTTATCATCAATCTTATCTTATCTTGGATCATACCATACCCTGCTGTCGTGCGGACTTCGTGTTGATACATTCTTCCATCCTCCCGGTCAGAAAACACAAACCATATACATCTTCATCTTGCGCGCTCTCTCTCTCTTCTGTTGGGCTCGCCACTGTCTCTGATTGCGTATGTTGCTGTGCAAACCTCCGCGGCAGGCATTCCACATGTGCCTCTGCCTCTTGAAGTCCGTTTGAGCCACCTCTACGCATTGTTTTCCAGCAAACTTCATTGAGGATGGCTCTCATGCAAAGTCACCGGTCGTTACACAGACTCCGTCTTGAAACCATCAGCTGCTTGAATCCCACCATCATCCGGGCTCGTTGAGCGCCAGCCACCTGTCCTTCGGCTAATTACTTCGAGACTTCTCGAGACAGCTAGCTTCACATCATCACCTAAATCCATTTCAGACCGCTTCCAAATCCCTCCTGCCACCTCACCTCGCCCTACCTCAAGCCATTCCCGCCACCTCGCGACTCTGTGCAAGCAGCCACTGTCTCCTCAAGGCCAGCCCTCACAGCTTCGTCTCGCTATACTGTTAGCTCGAAGGCCCTCGGCACACCCCAGTCTCCCTC
>Ga0160427_10000774_pt1 | contig 19510 bp, 17 predicted proteins | sample SolpanmetagenomL_FD_108194 | JGI IMG/M metagenome (GOLD analysis project Ga0160427, IMG submission 108194) | Solar panel surface microbial communities from Lawrence Berkeley National Laboratory, California, USA - L | ecosystem: Engineered > Built environment > Solar panel > Unclassified ...
ACAACAAAAACTTGGACTGGCTGGTCAAAAGTAATAAATTCTATTCGTCCAGTAGGAACAAAGAGCCTTCGTGCAGATGTGGTTGAAGGTGCGAATGTCGCCATGGATCTTCTTATGCAACGAAAATCAAGCAACCCGATATCTACAATACTACTCATCAGTGATTCATCTACAGCCGAGGCAGAAGTAGTTGATTTTGTAATTCAGAGAGCGGAAGCTGCCAAGTAAGTATATATGCTACGATCAGGTCACATACATTGACTAATGTCATTAATAGAGTTGCTATCTACTCCTTTGGGCTAGGCCTTACTCACAAACCAGATACCATGATTGAACTTTCGACACGGACAAAAGCATCGTACACATATGTCAAGGATTGGATGATGCTAAGAGAGTGCTTGGCAGGATGTTTGGGCTCACTACAATGTCTTTCGCATCAAAACGTGAAATTGAAATTAAAGCTCCCAGAAGGTTCTCCAGCACGGTTCACCAAAATAAGCGGCGTGCTACAAGTAACAAAAAAAGCAACTGGGCGCGAGGCAGAAGCAGCTCTTGGTGATTTGAGATTTGGTGACAAGAAAGGTAAAAATGATGTTTTTCTTTCCTTTCCTGTTATCTTTTCTGAGCATAAGTACCATATACTAACATCTTGCTACGATAAGACGTTCTAGTTCAACTTGTCATAGAATCCGATCAATCCAGCAATGATTTACCGCCATCAGATCCCTGGGAAACAATCGTTTCCGGTCTGGAAGCACTTGGCGGTCCCTTTGATTCTGACCAAGAACGAGTACAAAGCGTCGAAGAGGTTCCTTTGATTCAAGCTGAGATCACCTATGGTGATATCCAACGCGACGGTGCTATATCTTCATCCTCACGGCCTTCCTTGCTACCCATTACCATATTGCCCTCAACATCGACTAAATCAAGACCAAACAGTAATCGGCCAGGCTCACCGCCGATACCCCCACATCCAATGATTGTCCAGCGGCGAATGGAGCTGCTCACGTCCGACATGTTATCGCGCGCATTGACGTTAGTGTCGCGGGGTCAGCACGAAAGAGCTCAAACACTTTTGTCAGAGACAAGAACAATACTCCGTGGACTAGGCAAAGGTGGTCTACCGCCACTGCCTCCCCCGCCTGGAACAGCAGGCGAAGCATCAGAAAATGTTCCAAGACAACCGTCTGTTGCTGCATTGGAAGGCAACTTTTCATCACCAGCAGGAATAGATTCTCGTACCGTGTCATCTTTGGATTCAGAGCTTGAGTCAGCATTGGAATGGATTGTACATCCAGCAGTATTTGCGCGAGATTCTAGAAAGGCTGTTCTACAGGCTATTGGTGTTATTTCGGCGCAGAGAGCAATAACATTTAGGTATGTCTTGTGTCTTTTTTCCTATCATCTTTCCCTCCCTTTCTTACAAACAACATGATGCATTATTGGAAAAAGGCTTGCGTGTGATTATTATGTACTATATGTATGTACATAAACTAAAAAGTCATTCACTTCTTCTAGAACACCTAGCGAGACGTTATACGCCTCACGCGTTTATGGTATCAAACATTTAATTGCCAAAGGAAGAGAGTGGCGTGATGTAGAAGATTCTCTTGCTGAGGAGGACTAATTTTCCAGTGGATTGGTACTGCACATCCACCATATCAAGTTCCCGCAACACAAAAAACAGGATCTATATTTTATACTCTATACTATGCTAATGAATTCGCATTCTTCCTTTCTAATCTTCCTCTTCTTCATTTATCTCAACGCTCCTTTCATCTGCAGCGCGACAATTTTTTTCTCAGCGATCCTACTACTTTCTACTTTATTGTTGGTATATGTGGAGTAAATAAAATTGAAAGAAGAGAGTAAGGAAACAAAAGGGATTGTGGTTAGGGAAGAGGGGCGTGAATTAATTCGGAATGTACTTTTAGTTTTCTTCTCTCTTTTAAAAAATCGTTGTCTTTTTCTGTGCTAGTTGCTGTATTATCATTTCTTTGCAAAGCGTTTTTCCACTTAGCTCTAGCATTTGATACCTCACATTTCGGTCACGAGAATTTATTTCCACGAATGTAGTTTTAAACATTGACGTAGCTGGTTACTGTTGAAGAATACTGAGTTCAGTAATGCAAGATTAATGATGTTGTCACTCTAGCCTGTGTTGTCGCACTCTCATTTGTCTCCCATGTGATGTGGTATAAGAATAAAAGAATTCGCTCGCTATTCTAGATAAACGCTCAATGGTATGACAAAATGGACGACGATAGACTGAAAACAAAAAAACTCCCTGCTGAGCCAAATACATGCAATAAAAAAGAAACCCCTGCCGCCTTAATTCCCTAAAAATGATTACATTAAACTTCTAAATGTCTCTGCAACGTCAACCGCACATTTATGGACATGCAAAACTGACTTTGACGTCCTCGCCTTCCCAGTTGTATTTTTCGATTTTGGATCGATAGCCTTTTCAATAGCTAACATCTTATGATAGAATGCAACTTCTTGCTCGCTTCCCTTCCGCTTCCCCCTAAGAGCGGGTTTAGTCAAGCCGCATTGTGCTAACAGTCTCCTGGCAAGATAGTGTAACCATAATACATTGGTCTGTGGGCGGTATATTGACCAGTCAATGTTGTTTTGCACTTTCGATTTTTTCCTTCTCATAGAGCTCAATCTAGCATCGTCTCGCATGCTGTGTAAGATAATTAGCATCACTTCATGAGAGGGCGGGTAGATGGAAAGTCTTTGAGAATCGTCAGGTGGACGTACAATCTATACATATCAAACTGGTAGTCTCCTTCAGCTGTAAACAGACTTGGATCTACCAGATCTAGAAAGACAATGTCGTCTTTAGTTTGTTCCAATTTGGCTCGAGATAATGTAAAATCAATGAGTTTGCTGCGGGAGATTGTCAGATCATATCGCTCCTCATATCAAGTTGATCCTGAACTTACACTATAAAAGGTGCGTTGAGGGGGAGCTCGCGGTTCTTTGCTGAAGCGTCTCTTGAACAATCTGGGTCAAAGACTTGGTCGAAACTAATGACCAAGTTACCACAGTGCAAATCGCGATGCTAATGACTGATTTTAGTATTGGACAATAAACCCACAGAGAGAAACTCTACCTCAAACTCAAACTTAGCCTCACCTCTAGCAAGTGTATCGGCGACTTGCTGAAAAATTCCGACTGCTTGTGACCATGATCCAAGCAGAATATTCTCCAGTGTCACACCACCATGCTCGAGTCCGATGATGCAATACAACTGGGTACCGTCATATACATGGGGTCGCACGTTCTCAGATGTGTGTATCTCGTCGAAATCATCCCAAATACCCAAAAGTTGCGGAGCGTAGAAACCTTGTACAACGTATGCACTGGTATATGATTAGTATATAATTCACCACCTTTTGTATGTATCGTGTCGACATACCCTCTAAACCCAATAAATCCTTCCAAACCACTCAAAGTTTTTGTAATCTTGAGCTCTTGTATTATGTCTTCGATGGCACAGTCTTCTTCACCCCCAAAGGGAATAATCTTGAGGACTGTGCTTCCTTTCAAGCCAGGTTGGTATTGCTCGAAAACCTCACTATATGATGCCTCTCCAATTTTACGAAGATGGTATGGTCTGTCGAGAAGTTCTGTGATGTGTTCAGAAAACGTTCTAGGATTTTGCTGTTCACAAAGTTGTAGGAGGACTTCCAGAGGTGTCGTCTCAGGTTCTGCTATGCTTGGTTTTGCAAAGCTCTCTTCCACATTCAGGGTGTGTGCTAAAGTATCAGAAGAGTTCTGTTGACAGCTACCATCAATATTTGTTGCTTCTGATATAATTTGGTCGAGAGCATGATCAGAGACCACATCTAAGCATAGGTTATCCACAATTGAGGCCAAAATGTCGACATCTGCGCTGTCAGTTTTCGAAATCTGGTCTACTGACGTCTTTCTGGTGTCGCGTACTGATAGGTCTATCGATGTGGCATTTGATTTTGTACTTGATGGTTTTGTTGAGGAGATAAAAGATTTGATTTCCGCCTCGAGAATTTGGACATCGTCTTTCAGCGATAGTGGCGAGAGATCAGCCTTAGTTGACGTGTGGGGGACCTCGACCTGCTCCCTCATAACTGGCAGTTGTTTGCTATCTTCCAAGTCTCGTTTTGGTGATGGATGGACGGCGAGAAGTTTACTACAATCATCGTTTTCATTATCTGTGATGCGATTATTTTGTCTAGCTCCATTTATTGTCTTCTTGTTTGATTGTATATTCATGGGTCGTGGTCCCAAAGGCTTTCTGTTCTTCTTTTGGATTGTGACTGGTTTCGTTATCTCTATCTGAAATTGTGGTATTCTATTGCATGGTTCGATCTGTTCCTTGTTCGGCGTGTGTAAAGTCTTGTCTTCAAGTATTGTTATGTCTGAGTTTACATCTTTCACCCCTTCGCCCAGTGCTTCGTCGAGAGCTGTTGATTTTGCATCATGAGATTCATCCCACAGCTCAATTGAGCCCTTAAACCCCACGTTCCTCTGTCGTGCAACGCCTTTATTCTTCTTGCCATAGGTTTTTAGTCGTGCATTGCTTGCATATAATAACGAGGACATTGTTGGATATCTTTCCCAAAAAAGACTACAGGTTACTACACAATGGAAGCTGAGAAAGAAAATGACAAGGTTTCGATAACGATGGCTAAAGAAGAAGAAGAAGAAGAAGAAGAAGATTGACCACGTTGATGAAGTTGTATGTTTTCGAGCTTGAAGACTGGAGAAATGGCGTTGGTTGTATACTGAGCATATTGACTGTGTATGTTGGCTGGGCAACCATAACATGCTGGTGCGTCAGATCTAATCTTATCTTATCCCATCTTATCTAGCACATCAATCATCAATCCATCATCCCTCACTAAAAAGAATAAGTATGACATACAGGATATCTCACTCATTGACTCACTCACTCACTCACTCTCATCATCATCATCATCATCATTATCATCATTATCATTATCAAAATTGGTTAAGAAGCCAGTCGGTCAGTTTGGTTGCTCAAACTCATTGACTACAACCTGTCTTTTCTTTCTTTCTTTCTTTCTTTCTTCCCTCAGCTTATTACTCAAACCCAATGCCCAAGGCGTCTCACAAATACACATTCACATACAAACCAACACTTCAGGAATCCCGCCCATTTGCAAGATTCACAGGATCAAACGGTCAAACATCTTCTTCTTCTTCTTCTTCTTCGTCAGCAGCAATATCCGCCACTCTCGAAACTACCTTGCCCGTTCGTGAACTTCTTGAAAAACTTAGACGTAATCCTCTACCCATCAGCGGTGACGATGAAGATGTCCCTAGACGCTCAGCGCCTATCACAACACCAACAGCAACTGTCCACCCATCTCTTCAAGAAATACTAGGTGTTGATCAAACATCATCAATCCGACCAAGACTTCCAAGAGGCCTAGCAGCCCCAGACTCATGGAGAATACGGCGTCGACCACAACAGGAATCCACAAATATCGCGAGTTCAGTAAATGAGTTAGAGTCACGGGAGTTGTACTATGAGGTTGGGCCAGGGTCGGCCCGAGATGTTTATAATCTGCCCGGATTAGCAAATGAAAATGACGATCGGCTCTCATTAGTAAACATCATCATGCAATACATGGCCCAAAATTTGGATTACTTTGAGAATGATGCCATTTGTGAGTTGAGAGCAGCGATGAAAAGCTTATTCCTAAGTCATGTTGCTTCTGAATCCGCTATTTGGAGACAAAACCATGCATCTTATGAGGAGATGAAAGAACATGGACTATCGAATTTTACGTTAAAGTCTCTATTTCTCAATCCCAAACGCTACGACCTTTTCGTGGACGAAGGTGAACATATCAACAGTAGCTGTATAGATGTACAAACACTGACACATTTAAATCTTGCAAACACTATTGGATATGGCATTAGCCTTCGAGACCTGTCAACATATCTCAAGGATGATTTTGATACATTATCTATTGCATCAGACTCAAAAACAAAAAATCAGTCTCGGGAGATTGCGGTATCAATTGTGGACAGTTGGGAGGATGCATTGACAGAAGACTTTGAATCTACAAATCTAGAACCACACTCAACCTCAATGTTACGATGCAAAAATATACTACCAAATCTGACACATCTTTCTATTGCATATCCACATTTATCTGTTACCAGCAAGCAGTTGCTTGATTTTATAATCCGCGTGCCAACACTCACGCATCTATCTATCGCTGGGTGGCCCGATTCTTCTATTCTCAATAAAGCTTCAGAATGGTCAGCGTTTTTGAGACGCCTATCTCGATCGTTGGTGTGTTTAAAGTATTTCGACCTATCCGATTGCAGTCTGTCAGCTACAGAGGGTCTCAAGGAAGTTGATTGGAATGGTTGTTGGCGAAAGGTTACCATAGTAGTACTGAGACAAACAACTAAAGTACATCCTGAGGACGCTGGCAAGTCAAGTTCAATCCCGCTGCGGTTGGAAAGGGCAAAACAATTTGCAGAATTTATCAAGACCAAAAGGAGCAATGCTAAAGGGAATTGGTGTAATGTAATATACTGAAAAAATCCGTATTCTCCTGCTAGACACGTCTCAAATGATCCAAGAAATAAACACAGAAACATTAAATTAAGAGAATTATAGTAATTTTGTAGATATGTTGTTGCTGTCTAGTTCAAAATCTAAAAAAGGGCTAAATACGAACCTTCTTCCCTTGGTTCTTCCAGGCCTCCCAAAAGCCAACCTTCTCCTTGAGTCCCAAGCCAACTCTTCTGATCCTTCCAATTTTCGCTAAAGCTTCTCCAACTCTATCTTCCAACTCTCCTTCCTTGCCTGCTTTCAGAGCTTGTCCTTCTCTTTCCTTCTCCCTTTCTCGACTGATCGTTTTCTCAGTAATAGTCTCACTACTCGAACTCGTCGCCAGACTATCGTATTGTATCACTGGAATAATCGCTTCTCCGATTCTCACTTTGACTGAGTGTGTTTGACGTCCCAATAGTCTCCATAAAAATTTTGTGTATGCATGTGGTATAGGCGTGACCACACTTGACGGGGTATATCTAAGTGAAATTGGGAATATTGGTGTCGTTTCGTTGTTTATATATGAAAGCAGTGGTGTAAGACATGGCGCGAATGTGAGTAGTGCTCGGCCATTTGTTGTAGTTGCTTCTGGAAAGACTACAACAATACTGTCTGGGTATTCCTCTACAAGTGTAGCGAGAGTAGTTGTTGATGATGAATCTGATGTTGACGGGGATCTGAGGGTAGGAACAGATAGTGGATAGAGAATGGCTTCGAGTAAAGATATAAGGCGCACTTGGGTTGTTCCGTATACTGGTAGAGCGAATATGGGATCGAAACTGATCTCGTTGTGATTAGATTAGTATGCGCCCAGTGAATCTCATGCTTTTGCATAATCATCATCTACTTACGTTGCGGCAAGATATAAAGCGTCTAGGGGAGATGTCAGTGTCGACACAAGGATGCTGCCGGCTCGAGGTAGTTTGTCTGCGTTTCGCGATAATGTTCTGTTGTTGCAAAAAAAAAAATGTTACTCAACATCTGCATACATCACAGACCTGAAAGATATTTAGAATGAAAATGTCCACCCACCCTCTTTTAACACCCTCAACCGAAAAATCAATCCACCATACGCCTGCAACTATCATAAGAGCCCATAACACTCCCTTTTTGAGTAGAGCACTGATTGGTAAGAACTGGAGAACCAAGAAATATCCCAAGCTCAATGTTACAAAGAGTGGTAGTCGCAGTAGTAGCAAGGCTGTAGCAAAGGGAATCTGAAATGACCCAAATCCACTCGATATTGGTAAGAAAGGTGCGACACCCGTTCCTAAACATCCATATAACGTTGTTGATTAGCATTGATGGTAGCAAGATAGGAAGACAGTGGTGGTCCTTTTATTTATTTCCTTTTTTGGTTGGATCTTGACAATTCATCACATACCTCGGTCTCTGTACTGCGAAAACTTCTCCATTCAGCTCGATTAGAAGGAGGCCTTTTTGCTAAAACGTAACGAGGGAGTATGTTCTTCTTTTTCCGTAAAAAATCCAAGCTGTCAAGACTGGGCAGGATGGAGAGAATAAGAATGTCGAAATGTCATTTATCCAATGCAAAAAGAATCCATGATGATTGAAGACGATGATGATGATGTGTTGTTGTTCTCAATTGTGTGGACAGATGAGATAGTCTGTCATGATCAGATGTCAAAAATTAAAAAAAAGACGACCTCCCTTTTTTTTCTCCTTCTTCCATTTAATCATTTATCAGACATGCATACTTACACCTACTGCACTGCATTACCAGGGGAGGGCAAGGAATGACATCAAACAGCAGAGACCTTATGCGGGTCTGGGCAAAAGAGTAACACCCGGTTACCCTTTTGAGTTCTACACGTCCTAGGGAAAAATCGGCTCGACGACATGATGCAAAGGCAGGCACAATTGCAAGTATTAATTGCGTTCATCGATTGCTCCACACCATGTATGAATCATCTTCATAATGGGAGGGCCTCTGGATACTCTTGCCGGTTTTATGTCAATCTACATAATTACTAAGTACTAAGTACTTAGTCAAAGTGATATTGATTGTTGATATTTGGTACAATTTTATTATATAAGGAGTGTTTGATTATTTGATGTAAAAGCCTTTGGATCATGTCTCAATGTTCAAGAACAAATGTGCGCTTTCTATCTACTTACTTAAGTACTTAGTAAGTAGTGAGGGGACATTATGGACAGATAATAAACTCAATCATGCAAAAGAAATATTACAAGGAAAGTATGTGCATCAGTGTTGCCCATACTTACACTGATCCTACAGAGGGTACAGCTGTATCAGAGTTTGGAAACAACGTCACAAGTCTATCGGCATGACTTATATAGATGCCAAGTGGAATTTCATTACTGTCTAAGTTTTTCAAAGATCTTGAAAGAATGCTCTGCATATGAGTATCACACTGCACTCGACTAGGGAGCCATGTGGATTGATTTGTATAGGTTGTTATATGTTGAAGGTCACTCTACTTAAATGCTTGTTGAGGCAAAAAGAACTAAGCAAAGGCCAACAAAAAAGACGGAGCAAGATCGCAACAGGGAATCTAGGAGATTTCGAAAGCCGAATATTCTCATGAAAAACAAAAAGTACAACAAGGACAATCATGTTGAATTGAAGATAACCAACAAAAAAAGACAAAGAGAAAACAACCCAGAATACAAGAACAAAGACAAGAAAAATGCATATCTTTTTTGGGACCAAAGCAATGTCCGATGATGCTTATATATAAACAAAAAGACAACGTAACAATATTGAAACCTTGAACGATCTGGATAGCACGGAGTCTGACCAAGGACCCTGAGATTTGACGATAAGTAAAAGTTAGAACAAAACTCCTTCGCAGAAAAAAAAAGAGCAGGGCTTTTCGCCCGTCAGGACAACAGAACGGGAGGAGAAAAGGAATTACAAAAATGTAAGAAAGTAGCACAGCAAAGTATCAGGGGAAATAGTGTAGGTTAGAAAAGGGGAGATATGTATCCTCAATCATGTATCATACAAAAGGTGGAGTGGAGCGATAGAGACAAAAAGAAGGAGCCCATTGCTTTGAACAAAGATTTCAATTTGAAACCTATTGTACTTTTTTCGACTTCCAACCCAGTAGTCGTGAACTTGTGTTTTAATCATAACTCAATGAATCGGGAGATAACCATGACGCATTTTTGAAAGTGACAGCAACTAAGCGCCCCCCCAAAATAAAGAATGTGCGAGACGTGTGGTTAAGATTGGATCAAGATCCTTCATCTTGTTTTTAAGTATGTATGGCGGTGGGTGTTACCATTGATTCGAAGGAAACAGTTCCGGTGTGCATTGGTGGGAAGCCGAATCCATTGATGGGGGAGGCAGAACGTGAACTTCGTTGAGAATTGGTGCAAGAGGAAGAGGTGCTATTCAAGGTCTTTGGAATACAGTTAGCCTGAGTAGACGGACTGCCTACTCGTGGTGAAGGCGATCGCGAAGAGGTCTTGCCGTTTCGAGTGCTCAAGATTCCAGAGCCTGTAGTAGTAGTAGTACCTTCAAGGATGGTTCCAGCTGAGACATCTGGCATTTGAGAACTTGTAGTGGCGACCGCTGGCGAGGGTTTTGTAGATCCGAACTGAAAGACAAGATGTTAGCATTCACATTGGAACAATAGCGCAGTGGGTTTACATACAAAGCAATAATTGTCAAGCAATTCTCTGTATGATTGTGATTCGATAGATGGCTTGTCCGCACTTTTAACGACACCAGGTACGCCCCCGGTGATATCTGGAGATGGAGAGATGATCTGCAGAGCAGGAGGTTTAAGGTCTGCTTTGCGTGGTGCAGGAGATAGAGCTGGAGATGAATGTGAGCGGGGTAGAGCAGACTTGGTAAGTCCTGGACCTGCTGAATTGGCCATTCTGAAATATGGATTGACCTTCTTGCTGGGAGCGGCTTTCGGCTCTGTTTTGGAATTTAGACCACTTCGCTCAGGTCCAAGAACCTTGGCAGCAGTTGTAATGGCAGCAGCGAGAGAAGCTTCAAAGTCATATCGATTTCCAAAAGCGTTACCAGACGGATTTGCTCGACGTGCTGGTGCCTCTTGTTCATCAATATCTGACGTTGGAGGAGCTACTTTCACTTTGCTTGAAAACTTGGCTGGTGGTTCCTGGAAGTCAAGCGCATCAAAGTTGTCATCAAACATTGGCACCGACTTTGGTCGGGGTGCCGCAGAAACTGAAGGTCTACTTCGGGGCAGTGAGAACCGTGCAGATCCTCCCTTGCCATTTTGGGGCACTGCCTTCTTCTTGAAATCAACTTGATAATTCATATCACAGTTGCTGTCCCAGTGCTCTTGGTCATTGACGCGGTATCTAACGCAGAAGAACAAGGTCTTGTTTTCGAGATTTTTCTGATCTTCAAGCTTGATCTTGAAGGTAAATCTGTCACAACCATCGTCCCGTTGCTTTCTGCGAACATCGTTAGTGAACTCAGCAGCAACTTCTGAGGTCGTCTGCCAGTAGTCCATTGTAAATCGTGCCACTACAAGCTTTTGGAACGCAATGTTTTGAACCGCAACAGTGCCTAGGATGCTCTTGTTGTCGTGAGACATGACTACTTTCTCGACCCTCACCATCCAATGGTGTCGATCTTGAATTTCAGAGAAGTTTGGCAGGTTGATATCCCACTCGAAGGCGGGTTGTCGGAATCCTTGGTCAGGGAAGGGATATTCAGACTCAGATTCGAAAGCAGACTCGACAGGTGAAGATCCAGCACTAACAGCTAGAGGCTTCTCGGCTTGTAAAAAGTGTCGAACATGTTCCAAGTGAGCGTCAAAGTGAACAGCTTTAGGGTAGGTTGGGGTTGATGGCATGCTTGAGTGACGTCTAGTGAGGCCAGGAGACTTCAATGAAGACTTAACTAACTCTCCACTCTTCTTTCTCACCATAGGTGGAGCCACAAAATTCTCATCCTCTTCATCATCATCCTCTTCGTCCTGCAACTCTTGCTCTTTTTGCATTTGTCGACCAAAATCTCGCATGTAAGAATCTGAAGCAGATCGTGCGTGAGATATCTTGTTGTGTATCGCAGCACTTAGCATCTCTGGGGACTTTGGCTCTACTAGAGGCAACTCAGAAGCGGGTGTGCTACGTTCGGGAGATGGGGCCTTCCTTTGAGGGATGCTTCGAATAGCTTGCTCCAACTCCGCCAGATTAACCAATTGCCTACCTCTCTTCTTGAGATTGTCTTGCTGTTCATCATCACTAGAATTTTGCGATGAGTCTGGGGGAGACATGACGGCGCCTGTTGGGATCAGATTTGTATTATTTACAGGCGAGGGTGATTGATGTAAGCTTGTACTAGGACGAGGGAGTTGTAGAGTTATTCCTTGTGATGTGCCCTTCTCAACTACAGACATTGCTGACACGTCTGCCTTGCTATTGGCCCTTGACGGGACTGAACGTCGGTGTCGCTGCGTATATGATACTGACTTGCTCAGGGCGTTCGGACTTAGGGCTGCAAGTTCAGAGAAGGTCGTAGACGGGGGTGTTGAAATAGACGACGACCGACTCGAAACTCGTGAGTGGTTGAGTGAGGCTGTAGGAGATGGGCTGGGTGGTGTATAAGGCATTCGGGCTTTTTTTTTTATAACCTTCGTATTGGTGCCGGTGTTGAGAAGTGGTATCGACACGAAATTGTATGTTAAACAAGATTATACAAAGCAATGGAGCAACCTGAAACCCGTTGAAAACAAGAAACCCAAGAACGCAGAAGGCAAAACAAATGTAGTGCTGTAATTAAAATGAACAAAAAACTAGAATCAAGAGAACAAAGTTAGTAAGATAGACTGGTCTTGAGGGTGATTTTGGTGGATATCCCAGGAAGAAAGGCAGGACTAGGTTTTTATCGTATGCTTTTTAGATAAATAGAAAAATGCGCTGAGTCTCGCTCACTGCCCAATAGATTCAGACGGAGCTTATCATTGCAGGGAGCATCGGCAAAAAGAGAACCGAGATGTACCTCTCTATGAGGCCTTGATATCTAGCACACACCACAAAAAAAAGTGGCACTTACCAAAGATAATGCAGTTTCCTTCCAACAATGCCCTAATAAGACCAGACAATTGGAAGTTATAGAACCGTGAGAAACTAATACCACGGTAAACTTTTCTTGTTATTCCTACTTGATCCCGGGTGATCCGTTATATGCCAAACACTCTCCAGAGGTCTAGTCGAAACGGTGAGACAGAGGGAAAAAAACGTCGAATGAGAGAAGAGAAGAGAAAGAGACTCGCAAAAGGGACTGCTTCGATTCGTCGAATAGCAGTAGGACCCGTCGTGGTTGAGAATGGGCGAGTAGAGGAGAGGAGGAGGAGGATAGGTTGGTTAGTAGAGGTTGCTTGATGCTATGGAGAGATCAAACAAGAAGAAAGAAGAGCAGACGAGAAAACAAGTGGAAGAGGGTGGCTTATTACATAGAATCAAGACCTACCCACCCGGAGTACTTTTGCAATAGTGTACACTAGCGGAGGATACCTGGGATCAGTGGGTTGAGCCAGTAGACCGAGTTTTAGTGAACGAGCGAGTCAATGGATGGATGAGTGGATTCGGCTGTCGAGCAAAAGCAAAGAAGCAAAAAACAAAAACAACAACGACAACAACAATAATAATAATAACACTCACTTAGCACTTAGTCTAACTGGCATGCATTGTGAGAGGGTGGTGTGCATACTAAACAAGTAGGGTGGTGATGGTGGTGGTGTAGAAGTCACCAAAAGTATTTACTTGGAGTACCTGTGTCCAAATTCATTCCTTTTCATATTTCTGCTATAGGAAAGGGAAGGGGAGGGGAAACACTAAATTCAAGATTCTCACCAAAAAAATTGAGATTTGTCTATTTTATTTTATTTTTCCTTTCCCTACACGCTAGTCAAAGTACGCAACCCCCAACTAAACTCAACCCCCATCGAACAAGCCTCCCTACTCATACGCACAAGCGTGTTCAATTCTTATGAACACTTTACTTTAGTGTTGAAATACGCACCAAAAGTCCTTTCCTGTAAGCAGCAATGTATACTGGACATGTCTATTTTTGCTCGCAATGGTATGCGTACACGTTGAGCGCCTCCCTGGCCTCATTCAAAAAGCGCGATCATGGAACAAGAGGCTAAAATAAGGCAACATTCGGGCGAGCGAGCAGATCAAATTAATTTCTGTATCACCAAGGTCTTTCTATACATGAACATAGAGACTAAAATGTAGGGAAGGACAGGGAAGGAAGGCGGAAAAAAAAAGCATTGGGGATTGCAAGAAGAAGATCAACTAGTCAATGGGAGGAGAGAGAAGTTGTGAGATTAAACCCCAAAACTCCGAAACCATTCATCCCATCCTAGCCTAATCCACCCTCACACCAATTTCACCTGGACTCTTTTACCTTTGCACTCAAATGCTTGAGGGGAAAAAGCAAATGCCTCGACTTGTGGAAGAGAAATGCAGAGATATGAGAGAACGGACAATATCTTGATGACAGGGGGGTTACTTGATCATGATCACAACACAAAAAGGAAACCATTTCTTGAGCACAAGGGTTTGGTTGACAATTAAAGTATATGTTTGATCGACTAGACGTCAATCTCGACATTTGCATCCTGACTAGATCAAGTCATGCATATCTCCAGCTTTGATGAGGATCTAAAAGGTCGAAAGAAACTGGGGAACTTCTTCAACCTTTGTTTTATTGGCCAACTTTCGAATTCACTAGTCTTGTAGTCTAAATAAGTATGGATCTAGGCTTGGAGGATTAACAGAATTTTCTCAGGTCGAACATTCTATAGTAGGTCCATTGTAGGCTCGACCGTCAAATTGCGTACATGTTATAGCTAGACCAACGGGTCTCATATACTATACAAGAGAGGAAATTGTGAATAGTGACTATTGAATAGTCCACTACCAGACAGCCAAAATATCGAGTTGCTAGAAGATAGAGAATTCTTACAGGGTATTTAGTAATAAGAATAGAGAAGGTAGAATACGTATTGCGTTGAGGGAAATTATTGCTGTGCCTTCTTTCTTGCTCCTGCTTTCTCCACAATCTATCTATAGCTAATTGAGCTTTGTGCAGCACGATTATGATTGACAGGGAAAGCGGCCATCCCAATGACCCCCAATCATCATCAGGGATATGCTTTCAAAGGATGCGCTAAAGTTTACAGCTTGACAGAGATTAACCATGAAAATTTTTTCATAAGGAGGTTTAAACTATAATAGATGCAAAAGTAGAAAAAGGAAAATGGCAATCCAACAGAAAAAAAAGGGACCAGCTTTCCGTCCAAACGAGGCTGCTGATTGAATTTTGAACAAGTCAATTGATTCTTTCGTCATGATGATCAAAACGCTGCAAAGACGTTCTCGTACGATGTTCAACTGTCAAGCCAATGCTTTCGTATATGTTGAAAGGGAATCCTATTATAGCCAGGAGGTGTTACAGCCATGAAGCTCAGGACTCCCAGTATAGAAACACATGAGCTATAACCTATTTAAGTATGTAAGCTACAAGACAACTCTTTATCCACAGGAATTCAAGACCTATCAAAACGTTTGAAACGACAACAACAAGTGGGATATCATGATACATCTTTTCGTTGCGTTCGGAATCATCCTGAGAATCAAGATTTTACAATCTCAAATATGTCTAGCTTAACTGCGACCAGTAATCTGATACTTGATTGCAGTAATTCTAAATCTAATCGCAACCCTCTCAAGGACGGAAACACCAAAAATGTGTATAGAGTTTGCTTCCTAGAGCATAAATGCAGACAATGATTACATATTTTACATTCCTAAACATCCATCCAATCCTTTCGTATCGATCGAAGGCTGGTGCTTACTCTCTTGTAAGGGTTGTATATAGGAGACAGCCATAGCAAACACAAGAGACAAATAAAATAAGAATTGTTATGTATCTATGCTCTTGATATCACATGTGTGTCTAGAATACTAGATGTCGACGCCTGATATAATCCACTGGCACCACTAAGCACTTCAAGTTTTCTACAGATACATCGATGTTGATCAGAGCGACTATCACTTGACGAATTCATTCGTATCGGGCAAACCCTATCCACAAAGGTGTCAGATTCACTTTAATCCTCCTTAGTACCCAACAATCACAGTCTCTGTCAATTTAGCTGCTCGATTGTCATTTTGTTTCCGTCTCGTCAATGTAGCTAAGAAAGCCAGTTTCCCAACTTTAATGGTCGATCAGTGCGCTAAAGCAAGTGCTGCTTGTAACAACTTGCCATATCAGTCTAAGCATGACAAGCCTGAAGCAGGAAAGTATTGCACTAGTACAATACCGCAGTGGCGGTACAGTACACCTCTAATTCGTAACATTCCAGTATCTTATGTTGCTCATATCAAGTTAGTGATCTTAGGAGTAATGACACTTGATAGTTCAAAGTCCAGGTGGGATCAATTTTGTGTCCATAGCGACTATGACAAGGAATGATTGAAGGGTCCATTTAACATCATGAAGCCTTCTTGGTTGACGCACACAATAAACACGCCCCTTGTATTAAATTCCTAGGAGAGAGTTTGAAGGAACTCCTCAGAAGAAGATTAGATCTTTTGTTGACTTGACGTGGAATATAATAGATCGTTCTTTTATCAGAGGCCTTGGTAAGATTGGCCAATGTGGATCTCTCTTATGATTGTTGCTTGAATCAAGATGCCCGTTCAATATTTTAGTAATATCGATTGTAATCATTGTTGTTTATCAACCTGCCTATGTTCTAAAGGTTTGTCATTCCCCTCTAGAAAAATTTAAACGTCTGACATCTGCAGACATGGACAAGTGAGATATAGTTCTCAGTACAGTTTCGAAACAGCAATTTAAAAAAAACCCTTGAGCACCCACTGCTCATGGGCAATGCGCTGTACTATATCTTTATCCCACATGGTTGCACACGCACAAATTTAGAGGGATGGACCCTTGTCTTTGTTGAGCAGCAACGAATTTCCCCCTTTAGATTTGCCTCGCTCGTTCACTGCTTGTCTTGCCCAACTTTCCTTATTTACCGAAATACAGCCAACACCATTATGCTGTAGTGCACGGAAATTGTCTTGGGTAGGGATTATCGATCCTAGCAAGTTAACAACGGCAGCCATCATTGGTTGAGGTTGATAGAACTGTCTCCCGTACATTATTTACTCTGCTAGGATTAATGTAGCTCTAAACCTCAACATGAACGCTTTGCGAGGGAATTACTGTACATGAACAAGCTGCAGCCAACTCTTTGTTTGGGTCCCTCAATAGACGCCCAAGGGTTGCTCATGGCATCTCGAATCTTGGAGGGGGAAAAAAAGTCTGACGTCAATAGCAGACAGAAGAGCATTCGTTCCCCTTATACTCAGCCTATAATGCATGGGGGAAATTCCATCGTCCTATGCATCATCTGTGTCGCAAATCCTCCAATAGTGACGATCAAGCTCGAGTGGCGTCATGAACCAAGTTAAGAGAATTTTTCACTTTCCGTAGGGCACGAATTGTGGCTCATCTTACGTGGCGGTGACATCTGGGTTTGTCCATCTGTTTTCGAATCAGCGATGATAAACCTGAGGGTACAGGTACATGTCTTAGATAGAGGCTAGTTTCCAAGGATGTCCTGTTTCCTTTCAATATAAAGTTGTTTTTCCTTATTCCAATACGCACCTCATTTGTCTTCTTATTTTCTTCTTCTGACCCCCGTTCACCGCCCTCTACCGATATCGCTTACAATTGCATAATGTCGATCAAACGAATTGCGCCGGATATGCAAGAGCGCATCAAATATTGATTGATAAGAGAATGAGAAGGACATCAGGGAAAAAAGTAAAGACGAACCTACTCGCACATCAACAGTGAAACATCACACAACACCAAAACCCTTTCTGAGTTATCGAGCATCTATGTTAGACTGGTGAAATATACCAAAGCTTGGTTCCACAGCAAAACAAGATTAGAAGACCCTGACATAGACCTAATGGTCATGGAAGCTTGTGATCGTTTTAGCCGTGAAACCTTTGCTCGAGTCTCTTAAGTAAGTGGATTAGAAGCAATAAGGTCTAAGCTCTATTTTCATGCTTAATTCACTCATGAATCATTTCATGTAGGAAAAGGATCGTGCCGGGAATCGACAGACCCGTAATTGAACGATTCGCGCTTCGTACTGCATTGTGCCTCTTGTGCCGTCTCTACATTGGGGAGTTATTGGGTTATTTTCAATCTTTGCTTACCTTCAAACAAAATTCCACGACGAGAAACGCTTATGATGAAAACATATTTTTGACTATCTATTCACAAGCATCTAAGGTCATCAGTTTTGTAAAAATGAGTGCTATTTTGGCCATCATCAAATAGGTAAAAACTTTGTCTCTTCACATATCTCACTACCTGTACTACCTATCTGCAGCTTTACAACTTCATTAACGGAATCCAAGAACATAATTCGAGAAGCGTAAGCAGCAACCTGATTTTAGAAGTCCATTGGCCATTTCCGGGAACCATATCTCCAAACTGAAACTGTTGGGCAGAATGATTAACAATTAGAGTAGAAAAAGTAATAACTTCTAAAACCTCAAGTTCTGCATTGCATTACTCACACACACACACACAATTTCAGGCAACGGTGATACTATCCATCTCCATCATTATCATTCGAATTACCATTAGTAAAATATCGTGCTAGCTATTTCAACCTATTGATAGCACCCATATAATGTTATCATGCAAAAAATAGAAACCCGCTTCAGTAAGACGGTGAGAAGCTCCGAGGAAACGAGAAGTGATTGTGGACGTAAGCCACATATATATCAACGAAACATGAAATCGATAAAAAACTTTGTTTCCTCTACATGTACACAACATATGCATCACTCGTTTGGTGAAACATGATTCTACCCATAGAGCGCCTGAAGTTTAGTCACTCAGAAGAGTTGCCAAAAAAACAAAAACGGCTGCGGTTTGTAAGACTCAGAACCAATCATGACTATCAGCATCCATTCCATTTATTTCAACGTACATGTCATTGTGGCCACGAAGGCTTGAGGATTTTTCCCATAAATCTAGTTGTTGTTGTATGATCTACACACATTGTCATGTACCTCAGTACGACAGTATTTGAAGCAAATCCTCGGAACATGATAAATTATCTATATTAGCAGCACCTTATGATTTCAACCACAATTCAATCGAATCATATGCTCTAATTTTCCTCGACTCTTAAGCTCTTGTGGGTTGAGCCAAGTCAAGACCAAATCGATATAAGTAAATGAAAAAATTAAAAAGAAAGACATAAGCATACATTATCATCGAAAACTCATCAGAATACATCTTACATAGAACACAGTCAGAACAAGCTATGTCAAAATGGTAAGGGATTAATCTGTGTACTCAACAATGTTTTGATACTTGTATTGGCTCTTGTCCATTAAGTGCCATCCTTCTTTAGCTTCTAGATTTGAAGCAAGGGGCAAGTAATCTTGTACTAATATCATGTTCCCCACAATCGATGCAGTGATTTGCCTATCAAACCCTGTAGTGATAATGCAGAGTCAAGGATACTTGATATACTATTACTAATGTCACCTTTTATCGCTTTTTAAAATTGATTTGCGGCGGTGATGGGAATAATAATAATAATGATACTGTTTTCTTTCCCAAATATTGCAAACCCTGACAATAATGTTTGCGAGATCTGGGTGAGTTCAATTTTTCTTTACATGTTTTTAGTTCTCAAATAGTTGAGCACTTTCCTTTTTTCTCACCTGTTCTACGATCTACATATATACTAGCTCTGCAGTAGTTTCGATCATTCAATAGTCCCGCCACCACTAAGTAAGTAGTTAATAACAGTGAGCGGAATCTTGAGAGCAACGCGGTTCATCTAATTCATATGTGGGATTGAAGGCATGAAGTGAGACTTTCACACC
>Ga0160427_10000775_pt1 | contig 19510 bp, 15 predicted proteins | sample SolpanmetagenomL_FD_108194 | JGI IMG/M metagenome (GOLD analysis project Ga0160427, IMG submission 108194) | Solar panel surface microbial communities from Lawrence Berkeley National Laboratory, California, USA - L | ecosystem: Engineered > Built environment > Solar panel > Unclassified ...
CCTCGAAAAACACAAAGACTACTCCCTCCGTGCAAAAGATCACAATGCGAAGAAAGCTCGCCTCAAGATTTTGCGCCAAAAGGCCGCTGATCGCAATCCAGATGAGTTCCACTTTGCCATGTTGAGCAGTAAGACGAAGAACGGCATCAAAATTGCGGATCGAGGGAATAAAGCGCTGAGCATGGATGTGGTCAAGTTGTTGAAGACGCAGGATGCTGGGTACGTGAGGACGGCTCTGCAAAGGACGAGAGTCGAAAAGCAGCGATTGGAAGAAGAGTTGGTGTTGAATCAGAGGGAGGGAGAGGATGGAGTGCGATTAAGGACGTTGCGGAATTTGGAGGCTGAAGAGAATGATGATGACGAGGACATGGGTATTGGGAATAAGCATACAGTGTTCGTGGACGACGAACTCGAGCAGACTGGCTTTGACCCACAAGAGTGGTTTGAGACGGATGAGAAGGGAGTCAACAACGCATATAACAGGCCACGGCGAAAGAGCGGTGAAGAAGCCCTGCCGAATCCGACGGTGCAGAAAGGTCCACGCGAGCTGGAGCAGGAACGTCTAGCGTGGCGTGTAAAGCGCGCTCAGCTGAAGAAGCAACAACGAGAACAAGAATCTAAGGTGACCAAACTGGTCAACTTACGACAACGAGAAAAAGATCTCGCGAAAGCAGAGCAGGAACTGGAAGTGCAACGTGCGAAGATGAGCAACTCTGTGGGTGGTACCAATAAGAATGGTGTCAAATTCAAGGTCCGCGAGCGAAAGAGATGAGTCGGTCTTGCAGTCACGTGCGTGTACTACCAGGACTGGAGCGCGGGTCATGCAAAGACACCCACAGTGCAAGTGATCAGTGCTGATCTGTCAGGCTCGTTATGCAGGATTGATGCCTGTCAGAGCGTCTGACAGTATAGACTGTCCAGGCACTCTCGAAGCTACAATTAGGTATGAGGATCGGCTTCTTTACGGGCGGATTCTTGGCGCCTCCGACATTCCACCTACCCTCGATTGGTATCATAGCCGTGGACGTTAAAGATTAACCAATCATCACGCCATGAGTGTGCCGCCCATCACCAGAAGTTATACGACCGATGACAGGCACCCAGGGAATCTTGAGACTCTTCAGAAGCGAAACCATATACGAAGAGGAGAATGAAGAAGCTTGATCGGCTGGAGTCTGTAGTGCTCTTTACTTCTTATGGAGCGGAGTAATGGGTCAGATGCAGTGCAAGACAAGCATGCGTAGTAGACTAACGCCAACAGATAGTACAGTAAAATAACAATAATGACAGAAAGGAAGTGTGCTCATAATGCATGAAAGTAGGCGCCTCTCGAACCGATCAGGACAACACATAGTCACTTTCCGTCGTGACCCTACTCTGAATTCTGGTCATCTTTGCCCAACAGAGAGCTAATCACACTTAGGTTATCCTGTTTTAATTTTCCATCCTCTTAAACAGCTTGAATAACACTCACTCTTTTTCTTCCTATTCGGGCTTCTCCTGCATCACCTTCTTTTGGAGGGGAGGGCGTAGTCCCAGGTGTCGTTTGAAGTCTTCTGTCTGCTCTCGACTACGTGGCAACACAAAGGCCAAATGAATTATGATTCCGCTCACAGCAATAGTGGTATTCCCCACAAGTAACCACGAGTAATCTCACTCCTATTCCTTGCCATCTCTGCCTAATAGCGAGCTGATTAGACTAGAGACATTCCCATTTCAGCCTTCTAGTAAACAGACTGTTCGAAGCCCTCCATCAAAAAGACTATTTGGACAGAACTCACTCTTGTCCTTCAGATTCGGGCTTCTCTTGCTCTGCCTGTATCTTCTTCTGGAAGGGAGATTGCAGATAGAAGCGTCGTTTATAGATTTCTGCTTTTTCTCTGCTTCGCGGCAATGCGAAGCCAAAGAGAAGGATACCACTCACAACGAGTATGGCTAGACTTGCTTTCGGACTGGGATCTAGTCCTAGTGGCATTACTTGGAATCGTTGCGTGTTTCTGGGCAGTCTACGCACAAGATCGCAGGAGGTAGAATGCACTGCGGTTCTGGGTTGTATCTGAGGAGGATAGGGCGAGAACGTCGCCTTCACCTCTAGCACAGGAAGTTGATGTCTCCCGAGCTTGATGAGTACAAGTTTCAGGCATATCTGTGACACAGCCGAGACAAGTGCGGCTGTGGGTCTTGTGACTCCGATTGCCCACATGCGGAAGGTCGTTTCACGATGACTACACCGCGCTACGCGCTAACGACGGTGATCATTATGGGTGTGGTATATGTATATGGTGAACCTCCTTACTGAAGGACACCAAACAGTAAAGATACGAAAGAGTAGACAGTGAGACTATGAAAAAAGCAAGCAAAATGACTTCCACCACTCCAACCTCCCCATCTACCCCTCGCAAGCGCATCCGTGAACTACTCCCCAATCTCCAACTAGGCTACTACAAACCCGGTCCCAAGAACAGCCTTACTGACATCCCCGGCCTCCTCGCACACACCGAGTCCGTCCACGTCGCCGCAAACTCAGAGCACGACCACGTCAACACCGGCGTTACCACAATCATTCCCCACCCTGAATGGTTTTCGCACTCCATCAACGCCGGCATCTTCCGCTGGAACGGTTCAGGTGAGATAACAGGGAGTCACTGGATCGAAGAAACCGGGTTATTAAGCTCTCCCATCATCATCACCAACTCTTTCGCTGTGGGCCAATGCTATAAGGGCGTATATGATTACGCTATCAGAGAGCATCGCAACAAAAAGACCAAGCTTGCAGATTGGTTCCTCACTCCCGTAATCGCCGAGACGTGCGATACTGGACTAAACGACGTGACTGTCACCGATGCCATCACGCCTGAGATGGTGGTCCGAGGAATGGACAATGCCACAGCAGATGCTATACCTGAAGGCAACTCTGGAGGCGGGACTGGCATGATCTGTCAAGGTTGGAAGGGCGGAACGGGCTCAAGTAGCCGTATCGTTGGCAGTTTCGAGCCAGACGAGTCTTCCGAGGCGGAAAGTGCAAAGGTAGGCAAATTACCTAACAAAGAGTACATTGTAGCCGCCTTGGTTCAAGCAAACTACGGATCCCAGCGCGATCTTCGCATTGGCGGCTACCCAATTGGTAAAGCCCTGCTCGATCGCGGAGTGACAGGCATCAAACCAGCCAAACCAATCACAGCATTTGTGTCGAATCCAAATCCAGACGATCAGAAACAAGCCGTAGACAACGACAGCACCAAGCCTGCAGCAGCAACAGCACAACCTGAGCCAACACCCGCACCTCTCGAAGGAACAGACTCGCCCGACGGCTCCATCATCATCATCCTCGCAACCTCCTGCCCATGTACGCCTCTCCAGCTCCAACGCTTAGCCAAGCGTGCAACAGTCGGCCTTTCCCGTGTTGGTGGATGGGGAAGTAATTACTCTGGAGACGTATTCCTTGCTTTTAGCACTGCTACGAAGACGGCTCGCACGTTTCAGCAGCGGTATAAGGCGCCTGAGGTCAGGGCTGTGGAGATGGTGGATGATCAGGCGATGAACGCGTTGTTTGAGGCTGCGGCCGATGCGACAGAGGAGGCAATTTACAATGCGTTGTGCGCTGCTGAGACGACGGAGGGTCCGGAAGGATTGGTCGTTGAGGGCTTTCCGCTGGAGATTGTGAAGGAGATTATGGGAGATTGGAAGGGATGATTCGGTGTGATGTTGGGTCAAAGCTGTGTCGTTGGACTGGAAAAGTAGAAGTCGTTGGCCTCAAATGAGTTCTGAACATGTATATCCGCAATGATCAATGAATTATACTGATGTCCTCTCTTTATGTCTGTGTAGCTTAGACATTGTTGCTTGACAGGAAGCGAACGAGCATACCCATAAAAGCAGCGTCTTACTGCTCCGTGCGTCCTGACAAATCAGTACAGCGCCCGTCCCAAGATGATTTTAGGCACGTCACTTTCATTCCACCTTGTACTGTCTCAAGAAGTAATATGAGCGATCTTCCAGTGGTGTACGTCTATCTCGTGGCTCCAAGGTCCACCAGCCTTCGTGCGTACAAAAGTCAGTCGGCCGCTATTGGATGTAAATACTTCTGTATGTCCCCGTGGCAGCTTCGTCAGATAGCAGCCAAAGCGTTTCTTTAGCAAAAGAACACAGCTTATGCCTCTCGTGTCGTCTGCGTAAAGACTGGTTACATAGTGCAACAAAAACAAATGAAGAAAACATGGTATGGAGCGCCCAAAAAGTAGCGAAGGAAACATACAACAACTGAAATTCGCATGTGGTCACCCACCATACTACTACGCAGTCGATCTGTGGCTTAAATAGGGCAGAGCGAACGGGATGCCTTGTTCTCCACAGTCTATGGTCGTATGTGAAAGATAGCGTGGTAATCTTGGTATATAAACCATTTTTTGACTTCCTGTGCTGTAGCGCAGAGACTGCATGAAGTGTCTAGCCAATCAGATTGCGTATAGTCCTACACAACTAATCCTGCTCTTTCGGCTGTAGTTAGCTCACTGATAAGACAAGCACTCCACAGCCACCACGATTCACGTAATAATGTCAGCTTTTGTGTGTGACTTTGACAAGCAATAGCTCAACAATAATCGGTCTCAGAGCGTCTATCTTACGTGAAACGCGCCTTTCTGAAACACCCTGAGATGGTTTGGTCCACAATCCCTCCACTCACACACCGGAGTCTATGCTTATTTCTTGACCCTGCTGACCCTGTTGACTTTGAAACACGCGGTATTGCGGGTCCTTTTGCTTGGGGTTCCTGCAGATCGTTGACGGGTTGAGACCGCTCGAGCACTAGCACTCACTAGCTAGCTAGCTGGTCTCAACACGGAGCTATCGTCGTTGGGTTAGTCAGCTTGTAAAGACAGACAGAGAAATCGTAATCTGAGGAGAGTTATCCACTGCGCGAATCTAAACCTCCTCCTCTCTCTAGGTCGTATCGCGAATGTTCTGACCGAGACCGAGCGGCATGAGGCCGAGATCTCGAAACTAGCAGAGTTTGTCTTCAAAGGTTGAGTGGAAAAAAATGTTCAGAACTGACGTATCTCATCACAACGTTTTGTATGAGGTCTTGGCCAACGGGTGGCGGCCCGGCTCGTGCTCGTATCCTGGTAGCCTTCGTCCAATGATGACCTCTTTGATTTTTTGTTTTGAAGTGTCGTGGTATTTCGAAGCAGAGGCTCTGGTCGACTACAATATCTGCGCAGCAGCTCAGATAGTGAAGGCTTGCTGGGATCGACGAAGCATCAAAGCAGACAGACAGAGATCAAGATCTGCAGATCTATTAGAGCCAGATCCACTACGATTCGGACTCGACTCCAGCCGGCAAGCGTTGCCGTGAATGAGGAAAGAGGCTTTAAGGCGTGAGAGCGACCACCGATATTCACACGTGAAGTAAGTGAGTTTGAGTGAGGCGATTAGTCGACTTCAACAAAAGATTGGCCCAGCAACTTGATGCCACTCGTCCCTCTCACCTGCATACAATCTTTGCGCCTTGTCGAGGTTGAAACCACGGTAAAAAGGCTCGAGTCCAATCGCTGGATGCCCATGGGTTTTCCTCGTGTGATTCCCATCCACATCATCGCTTGGTGATGACTCTTGAGTCTAAAGTTGAGCTCTGTTTGATTCCACCGATCCTGATTCATGTCTATAGTTTCCTTCTTATCTAGTCCGTCATCCCAATTCATTCTTGCCTATAAGATATTGTCTCTCCCCTGATCCCTCGTCTATACCCTCTTTCCCTCCCTCACTACCTACACAATCATCATGGCTCCCTCAGCAGTCTCCAACTCCAGCACTATACTCTCACCACCAGGCGCCGCTGCCAACTCTCGCCGACCGTCTCGCGGCCGCTTTCGACGTCTCAGTTCTTTCGACTATAGCAAGAGTCAAGATAATGCCGATAAGCCTACCATCGTGGTCCCATCAGAGACTGTATCAGAAGAGACAGATGCCTCAGAGATTGCAGAGACGTTCGAGCTGGCTCGTCGTCAAATGAAGGGTCTCAAGATTGATGAGGAGGAGTTCTCTATCGATTTTATGCCTTCTCAGACAACCGATAAATACGCCTATGCCTTCGATATCGATGGTGTACTGATCAAAGGTGGAGAGGTTATCCCAGAGGCTATCCATGCGATGAAGATGCTTAACGGACAAAACAGCCGCGGTATCAAGGTGTAAGTATAAAAGATAAAGAAGTCTGGCTATTCGATATCTAACCCATCTTAGTCCATACATTTTCGTCACTAATGGTGGCGGTAAATCAGAACAGGAACGTTGTGCACAACTATCCAAGCAACTCGAACTCGAAGTCTCTCCTGGCCAATTTATTTGCGGTCACACGCCTATGCGTGAAATGGCTGATAAGTACGACTGCGTCCTTGTCGTTGGTGGCGAAGGTGAAAAGTGTCGAGAGGTCGCTCTCGAATACGGCTTCAAGACTGTCATTACTCCTGGAGACGTCATCAAGACTCAACCAGATGTTACGCCCTTCCGCAAGCTCACTGAAGATGAGACGAAGAACTCGATTGTCAGGGATTTCAAGAAGTGCAAGGTGCAAGCCATCTTCGTCTTTGCTGACAGCAAGGACTGGGGAAGTGATACACAAATTATTCTCGACTTATTATTGTCAAAGGATGGTGAGCTTGGAACTCGCTCCGAAACCATGGACGAAGGACCACCACTCTTCTTCGCCCACAACGATCTCGTCTGGGCAACATCTCACGCCTCCGTCCGTATTGGCATGGGTGCTCTTCGTAAGTCTGTAGAAGCCATGTACGAAGCCATGGCTGGCAAGCCTCTCAAGGCCACCGCATTCGGTAAACCTCAAATTGGAACATTCGAGTATGCCACTCGTCTTCTGAAACAATGGCGCAAGGATACGCATGGTATCGATGCTGCACCCGACACTATCTGTATGTCCTAACCCAAGCTGCCTGCACAAACTCCCACTGACGGTTTTAGATTTCGTTGGAGATACCCCCGAATCTGATATCCGTGGAACCAATGACATGGATGAGCACGCAGACAATGACTGGTACTCTATCCTTGTTCGCACTGGAGTTTATCAGACAGGCACGAAACCCAAGTACGAGCCCAAGGTGACTGTAAACACAGTCCTGGATGCTGTCAGGCACGGTATGGAGAGGGAATACAAGAAGGAGATGTCAGCCAAGAACAGGAAGGCATCTGTAATTCCTGAGGAAGCTATCGCATCGGACGTCATCTCTGAGGGCTCTCCAACAGCCGAGAAGAAGGCTGAACTGGGTGTCACCACACCCGGCGGTACTCACGAGAAGGCAGAGGCTGAGGGCTATGTCAATGGTAGCAATGGCACGAACGGTACTAATGGCGTCAATGGTCATTGAAGTGGAAGACCTGAGGTGCTTTACGAAGAACAAGACATTGCATTGGGTTGGCGTTTATCAACGACATACGGGTTACCATTCTTGGGAGGGATATTACTGGCGAAGAAGAGATTAGATACCATACCAATCAGAGATAGATCAGACAGACCATAGACTAATGGCATAGAAGCAACAATCGAAAGCGAAGATTACATGTTACAACTACATCAACTTACCATCTGAATTGTGATGACAAAAGCCGTCACTTGGACCCTATTGCTGACAACAAGTCCATGAAGGCCTTGGGACATGTTCATCCTCGCGAAGAAAAAAACTGGACGTAACCTCCAAGAGACCCCATGATCTGTGGACTTACCAAGAGCTACTACCAGACCATGGAGTTGAGGTAGTTCCTTATCTACATCCGGTTTCGGCTCGGTGACTTCCTCCAACCTTGGACACCACTAGCGCCGTTCTCTGCATAATCTCGCGTTTCAGCTAGCCTCAATCTTCTCCTCTGATGCACGTTGTATTTCTTATCATGAACACCCTTGCGCCTTCGCCCCGCGGCTTAGCTCTTCTAGATTCCAATTGTGTAACAGAAAAGCTACAGTACGATAAGGACCTGCCTTAATTGCTTACTGCTTGCTGGTAAAAGTGGAAGAATGAGTAATAGTAATCGACTTTGTCCTTATCTTGAAGCTTGTCGTGAGTGACCTCTGCTTTGTACCATGCTGCGAGATAGGGAGTTTCAGCTGGGTGTGCTAGGCCGTATGCTAGTATATCAGTGCTTCCCACGCCATTCTTGATCATGCCATTCCTTGCTGTCTCAGGATATCGTGAAGTGCCTTTGCTTGATCTCTCTTTGACACTGCACACACACCACGAACGATGGCTCCACCACCTCTTTCTCAAGGCGTGGGCTACGGTAGGCCCTGGCCCCCTCCGCACAGAACACCACAGCCATCTGACATTATCCAGGCATTGTTATCGGCCTAGGCTTTGTATTCGCTTTTGGTAGGCCCTGGCGCCATCCGCACAGAACAGTACGGCCATCTGACAGTATCCAGGCATGATGTTAACCACTTTCGTCCTCAAACGCTATAACTCTGAAGTGCAAACATCCGAGATGTTCGCTACAGCTGGCCGTAGCGTCAAGTCGGGTCTTGTGGCTTCAGCTGTTGTGTCGTCCTGGACCTGGGCTGCAACGCTATTGCAAAGCACTTCCGTAGCATATCGATACGGTTCTGTGAAAAGCTTCGTATATTGGCAAGGACAAGGTCACTGACTTATGAACAGGTGTTTCTGGACCTTTCTGGTATGCTTCAGGAGCTACAGTTCAGATTATCTTGTTTGCAACGCTTGCCATCGAGCTCAAGAGACGTAGTCCCAATGCTCACACTTTCTTGGAAGTCATCAATGCGCGGTAAGTACTTGGAAATAGGTGATCTGAGCTTACCATGCTGATGGAACCGTAGGTATGGTGCAGTAACGCACTGTGTCTTTATTGTCTTTGGACTCATGACCAACATCCTCGTCACTGCTATGCTGTTGACCGGAGGTTCTGCTGTGGTAACGAGCTTGACGGGCATGCACACCGTTGCTGCTATCTTCCTACTACCTGTAGGAGTGGTACTTTACACCATCTTCGGTGGTATCAAGGCTACCTTCATTACTGATTACGTATGTTGCTCACATCACCTATGTGTAATACTAATGTTGACTGATCTGGATAGGTACATACTGTCATGCTCATCATTATCCTCTTCGTCTTTGCGTTCACTGCGTACGCTACCAGCGAGCATCTTGGATCTCCTGGAGCAGTCTATGACTTGCTTGTTGCCGCATCAAAACGTCACCCTGTTGAGGGGAATGCTGGAGGCAGCTACCTCACCATGAACTCGAGGGAAGGAGGAATCTTCTTCGTCATCAACATAGTAGGAAATTTTGGCACTGTAAGTCTAGAGTATGACAAGCAACGGAAATATGAGCTAACATCAGAACTAGGTCTTTTGCGACAACGGCTACTACAATAAGGCTATCGCTGCATCTCCTGTTGACGCATTGCCTGGATATGTGATGGGAGGTCTCGCATGGGTGATTATCCCACTTCACGCTTCGAGGGCTTGTAACTGACATATCCAGTTCGCGATTCCCTTCTTAGCTGCCACAACAATGGGCCTTTCGGCGCTAGCTCTGGAGACGAACCCAGCATTCCCATCATACCCCAACCGTATGCTTGATGCAGATGTGTCAGCTGGTCTTGTTCTACCAGACGCAGCAGTAGCTCTCCTAGGCAAGGGCGGTGCCGTGGCGACCCTTCTCATCGTCTTCTTCGCTGTAACTTCTGCTCTCTCCTCGTACGTCACGTCCGTCCATCTATGATCTATCCAACACTAACATACTACTCAGGGAATTAATCGCAGTCTCAACAATCTTCACCTACGACGTCTACAAAACCTACATGAACCCCTCTGCCTCCGGCAAACGCCTCATCTGGACCTCCCACGCCTGCGTCATCGGCTACGCCTTGTTCATGTCCTGCTTCTGCACGGGCCTCTACTACGCTGGGATCTCAATGGGATACCTCTACCTCATGATGGGCGTCATCATCTCCTCCGCCGTGCTCCCAGCAGCACTAACCCTCCTCTGGTCGAAACAATCCTGGCTCGCATGCACACTCACCCCTCCTCTCGGGCTCGCCTGCTCGCTAGCCGCCTGGCTCATCCAAGCCAAAGTCCAATACGGCAACCTATCCGTCGAAAGCACAGGCTCAAACTATCCCATGCTCGCCGGCAACGTCGTCGCGCTGTTGTCGCCTCTAGTCTTCATTCCGATCCTAACATACGTGCTTTCAAAACCACAAAACTACGACTGGATCAGCATGCGCAACATCCGCAAAGGCGACGACCACGACGTCGCCAGCGCGCAACACGTCGCTCTTGAATCTATTCCCGGCGAGTCTGAGCAAACAGAGCAAGCAAGCCGCATCGGGCAGATGAAACTCTACCGCAATGGCAGAATCGCACGTTATCTCACGCTCTTCCTGTCTGTGTCGCTTTTGTTACTCTGGCCCATTCCGATGTATGGGAGCAAGTATATTTTCAGCAAGGGCTTTTTCACGGGATGGATTGCGATTGGGATTGCGTGGTTGTTCTTTTCGGCGGGCGCGGTCGTGCTGTACCCCATTTGGGAGGGCAGGGGCACGTTGGGCAGGACGACGAGGTGTATTGTGGATGAGCTGATGGGTAAGGGGAGACCGGTGCAGAAGAGTGCTGGAGGAGGAGTGGTGATGGGCGAAGAGGTGCAGGAGAGGGAGAGTCCGAGTGAGAGTGTGCATGAGAAGTTTGACACGAAGGTTTGAGGAGAAAGAAGTGTGGTTTGAGATGCGTGAGTGATGATAATGCCGTTTTTTGCAAGGGAGTGAACGGATGGGTTGCATGATCTCGTTGACGTTATATGTATTTCGTTAGCCATGTATAGACAGCTATCTATTTCGTGGCTTATGTCTTGCTTGTCATCACCTGTTCATATGTGCTGTGCGAAACCCGTTCCTCATGTTGTTTTTCCAACCCCGGCTGCCCTAGCTGGCGAATTGCAATTTCTCCTTGCGCAGGGATAAATCCTTTTCATACGATTTAGTTGTGTGACACTGCTGTTTGAGTTGTATCAATAATCTGCAGGCACTCGTTGTCAACAAGATCCAGCCATGCCTTGTCCTGCTATCTTTCCAATTTCGCATGGTTCGTCCTCTCAACAACCACAATGCAAACCTACTGATTGCTCTTAACCGCTGCAGCAGTACCATCCACAAACTCCCACTCCTGCGCCGGATGCAAGATAGCCTGCAGATCCTCGATCTCCTCCAGTCTCTTGCACAACTCTTTCTTCAATTCATCATAACTTTCACCACGCTCCTCCTTCTCACGCATCTTCTCCAATTCATCCCACTTCTCATTATAGGTAGGATGCAACGTCCTCAACCTCTCGCGCAAGAAATCTTCATGCTGAGTGACGAACTTTGCTGGCACACCGTCCCACATGGTAAAATCCTCCACCTCATCCATGAGATTGCGGATCTCGACCTCCATGGCTTTGACTTTGGTATGTTGAGCTTTGAGACGGTCGAGGGTTTTGTCGGTGGCGTTGGACTCGTCCTTGTGGAAAGCGACACGTGCGGAGATCCAGCTGGTAAAGAGACCATAGAACTGCATGCGGAGACTAGCCAAGCGACGACGTTTGGCGCTGACTTGATTGGCGGGAGGCTGTTCGGTGGTGGTTGTAGGCACGAGAACAATCTGCGCTTGAGTTTTGACTTGCTCTACCTTACGCTGGACCTGACTTGCGGCATTGATAGAAGTTTTGGCCTTCGAAGCAGGAGGCGGAGGAAGCGGAGAACGAGCTGCTACAACGGATTGTGATGGGGTGCTCACACTGGCAAGCTCGGAGAGAGGGGACGAGTTCGTCGAGTCTTCTGACCTCGTGACTTCTGATTTCTTGATTTTCTTTGTGGTGGGCTGTTCGGTCTTGACATCGTCCTCTCTTTCACGCTTGAGCGCCTTGGCATCGGACCTGGTAAAGACCATTGAAGATGAAGATGATAAGCTGCTGCTTGTAGAATTGCGATGAGTTGGAGGTGTGAAAACGGTCGAAGTGGTGGAAGAAGATGAGATGGTCGAAGTGGATGGGATGCGTTTATGTAGTTGAGCGTTGTCCGTTGCTGTTTGTTTCTGCGTTTGCTTGTCTGCATGGGCCGATCCCGCCAAGCCTTCGTTTGTGCGTGGACGTGCAGCTTGACCTAGTCTTGCAGATGATGTATGTAGTTTGTTGTTGGATTTGGTCGCAAGGTTCGAGCTAGAGATACTCCTTGGCGGCCTGGGTGGCAGATTTGGTGAAGGCGCAAGGCCTTTGACGGTGTTCGTGGTGGTTTGCTTAGGCTTCAGCTTTTCATCTTCGGTCGCATCGCTCTTCTTTTGCGACTGCGGCTGCTCCTGAGACTTCTGGCGTTGGTGTTGACGTGGTGCACTGCCTAGAGTGGTGTTTGAGGTGTTCGCCGACTTTTGTTTCTCACCATCAGAAGTAGAGCCTGTAACACGTGTAACTTTGCGGATCTTCGGAGCGGAGGTTGCGGCGCCAAAGAAACCGTTCGCCGAAGGAACTGGTGCTGCGGTTTTCTTGATAGTTGTTGCTGTCGGAGGACTGCCAGTGACTGTAGTCGTTGTGACTTTTGGTTTCATCGCAGGCGTAGATGTTTGTGGTTTCGTAGTTTGTTTGGTCGTCTCTTTACTCTTGGCAGGTACAATGGGTTTCGCTCTTTCTGTTCGTGTCGTCTCCGTGCCTTCTTCATTTGTCTTGGGCTTCTTTCGTTCAAGTTCGTGGCTGATTGTCTTCACAACCAAGCTATCGTCGTCAACATCAGAATCATCAATTCGCTCGTCAGATTTGAACTTGGTCTCCGAGGCCTTGCGCTTCAACACTCTCTGTGCAACACCTTTCTTAGCCATGTCGTTGTCACTGACTGCAGCAGTGGCACCGTTGGCTTCGGAGGTTGTCGGTTTGTTGGGTCGTAAGGAAGAACTTGACGAGGAAGAAGGCTTTGGAATAGTCTTTCTATTGAAGATCTGCTTAGCTCTCACTTCAGCTGCCGCTCCAAATTTAGCTTGTGGCCTCGACTCATCTGCTGACAATATGCCGGAAACAGATTCATTCGTTGGAGAGCTCGACTTGGTAGAGGGTCGAGGAACAATTGGAGTTGAAGAACCAGGGCCTGTCAGATTGAGCTTGGACAGAATCTTGCCAGATCCTCGCTCTGACTCGGGAAGCAGCTTTTGCCAGATCTTATCATCCTTGGAGATCCGTTGACGATCAAAGGCAGCAATAGCACTTTGAATAGCGACCGCTCTGTCTTCACCTTCGTACCGGAAATCGTACGGATCCAGCTCTTTGTAAGCTTTGTCAGTCAGCTTCCACTTCAGCGATGATTGGTCTGGATTCGCAATCTTCTGCAACACGTTCATGCAAGTGATTTTGGGAATGCAACTCCTCTGAACGATCTCAGCTGCCTCTAATGGCTTGACTGCAAGTAAATGAACGAGAACCTTGCGGCAAGCTGTAGTCATTGCAACAGATCCAGATTGGACACCAAGCGAGCCAGGGGATGACTTTGGATCGTGAGCGAGACCAGTAAGACCTTTGGAAAGAGCCGACTGCGATGAGCGAGAACCAATCTTATTGGAAACCGCTGGCTGTCTAACAAGGACAGCCTTCTTATTGTTTGGCATTATTGCATTGACAGATTGCGCCCTATTGACAAGTGATTAGAATCTACTTTCACCCATTTGGCCGGCGCTTATGGTACGAACTTGTTCTGCTCTTTCTCCTTTTGCAGATTTGCCATCGTCACATTCAATTGAAGCATCGCAGCATCGGCCTGAGCCACTACTTCCCTCTCTTTCGTCTCTGCAAAGGTATGTGAGACCAATCCTCTGTACATGAGGCCCTCGTGTTTGTCCATATCTTGTGCATAAACCTCTCGTCTGAAAGTCTCTGGCTGGGACACAATAGGAACGAACGTATTGTTGCCGAATCTTATGTGCTAAGAAGGTGGATCAATAACATGTTCTTTGTCTAAACTTGTCATAACGGTGGTGAATACCGAGTTGGTGCCTAATACAAGCTGTGCTTTGCCGTGTCTCAGATGATCTTTCATTTCCTTCGTCAGATCTTGAACCAATTGAATCCTGAAAGCTTGTCCGGCTCTCGTTCCAGCATCTTTCTCTCCAATAGTAATATCTGGGGCATTCAAGAGGGCAAGCTTGGCGTCGCCAATAGGAAGTGTGGTGGTTGTCATTGTACGGTGTTATATGTTACAGCAGGGGGAATAATGTCGTGGGTGTTCCGTGGATGATGGGTGGTTGTATATCTTGTATATGGATATGGTATATGTCTTGAAATATGCTTTGTGTATATTGCGTATATCCTACTTCAACAGGACTTCTGAGCGTTGGACGTCCTGCCGAACAGCATTGTGCTCTTGAGAGACCAGCAACTCGGTGCTCAGTGGCAGAAGTTGCTCTCTCAAGACCTCCAATTCGAGTTCAGAATCCGGTGGTTGTGCCAAAACTGGGCTAGGCAAGGACGACGCCGAAAGAGTGGAGAGAAAGTGTACAGCGGTGCTAGCCAGTTACACGGCGTAGCACAGTCTGAGCCACTACTTGCTGACCAGAGTATACAGACAAAGCAACCAAGCAAGCAATTGAGGAGAAAAGGCAGCCAGTACACAAAGAAAGAAAGAAAGAGGATGTGAAGGTGACCCAACCTAACGGAGAGGGCATGGCAGCATGCGTTGGCGCCCGTGGGTCCATCGTAGTTCTAATTCCACAATTGTGGTTGCGGCAAAGGCATGCCGTAATTCTATTCGCTCATCAATCGCGGAGCAGCCCTGCCATTTTTCGACATTCACTATTGGATTTAGCTTGCCGAGATGGTTGATGTTACACGTGCGGGATGAGTGAGGCTGTAATTATCCTCTGCTGTGTTCTATGCTATGAGGCTTTGCTTATTATAGCATGATTACACACATTCACCTTTGTCTCGCAGGCACTTATGCGCTTACGGGCGAGTCTTTGCAGGTTTTTTCGAGAGGAAAAAATGCCGCAACTTCTCCAAGAGTCAAGACCAGCATCCGGCCGACTCACACGCTTGAAAATGCATGATTCGAAAACACGACGCGGATTGCTCTAGTGCAAGGCACATCCACCCCGAAGTGGCAATAGCCGAGCATACAAATCAGCTTCGCTGTATTACGATGCCCAAATTGAGATCGATGGCAGAGACAAAGAACCAAGTCAGTAGGCAAATTTCGGCTGATAGGTAGCATATCTGGACAGCGCTGTATCATAATTATGACAGAACGATGTAAGATAGTTAGTCTAGTCTAGCCGTGAGCTGTCGCAGCCTGTGTTTACAATGAGCAGGGGCACTCTTATCTCCTCCCTTGTACTCCTTCCATCACAAAACAACAATAACAAGGATGCTGATCACAATCACCGCCCAGAGAATTATCACATGAAGCAGAACATGTTACAGTGAATCAATGCACGCAACGACACCGTCCAAGAGCTTCAACAACACTAGAGTCATAATCAGAAGCATATAAGCCTCGTCTACTGAACATTAACTATTATGCTGCCAGGTGACTATGCTCTACTATGCAAAATTTAAAACTCGCTGTGGTATGTCGTGCATGCCAAAATGTGTCACGACCCCCTCGGTCCTCCTGATTATTCCCCGACCACGCTAGGAGGTTTTCCAAAAACACCTCGTATCTTAAGGTTCGGTTGAGCGCGTGAAGAGTTCCTGACGACACTGGCGTGAGTGATCGTGCTGCTACGTTGAGACAGACAGTTAAGGAAGTGGCGAATGAGAATACCTTGTGGCAACTAGACTTGGCGTGCGCATTGGTGTCCTTTCAGCCAGCGTTGCTCAATGGGGTTTGTCCTCATCCGAGTTGAAATGCTCTCTTGCCCAGGGACTCTTCAATCTGATCGCCTCTCCTCTGAAGAAGAAGATGAATGGAATCTGCGGTGAAGTTGCCGTTAGTTAACATGTTTACTTTAGCATCCTCACGCATCGGGCAGAGGGAGAATGTCGATCAAGACTTACTGGAATAAGCAGAATACTTAAGAAAGCCAGCAACGAGCTTGCCCATTCCCAGCCCAACTTGTTATACATATATGTGGCAAACATAGGAAATCCACCGCCTACGATGTTTCTCACGAAGATGACGCCGGCAAGAGCAGATGCTGAGTATGATTGGTATGAATCGACAACGTAGTTGAGAATGCCGAGAATAATGATATAAATCCCCTTCGTTCGAGAAAAGTGTTAGCGGTAGAATCTAGGAGACAGTACATGATGAGGGCACAAAACTTACAAGTCCAAAGAGAGCAGATGCTAGGATTGGAGATATCCAGCTAAGAGAAAAGTTTCAGTGGTAGATCTATATTATGGTACATGATCGGGGCACAAACTTACTGGATACTAGGATAAGAAGTCCAGGCAAACCAAAACAAAGAGACGGGCAGCATGACTGTGCCTGCTAAACCCATCCACATCCTGGCTTCAGGCACACCTTTGCCGCCGTTCTGGGCAACACGCTTAAGGTAGTATCTTTCTTGCAAAAAGTGTAGACATGCGCCGATCAGAGGTCCAATGGTGAGACCCAGGAATGACAAGCCAGCTTCACCAGTATTGAAGCCGTGGCCATCCCCGAATACTATTCTTAATGTCAATATGCAATGCTTTTGATTGAGATTTGCCAGAGGGTCTCTTATAACTCACCTAGTGGAAAAGCCTCGTTGAAGATGTAGACCAGGCCATAAATGAAACCTAGAATCGCTTGAGTATTGGTCTGGTAGTGATTTACTACATGACCTACCATTGTATATCGCACTGGCGTACGTGATTGGCTCGGTGAAAAGAAATACGAATGGCCTTGACAAGGTGATTTTGAACAGTGTCGATAAACCCTTCTTCTCGTCTGCGTTTGCATCGCGAACGTTTTCACCACTTCCCAATCCCTCTTTTTGAAGTGTTTTCCGTACGCACTTAGTTTTTCTGTCAAGGATGATAGTGTGGCGAGTCTCTGGCAGAGTTGCAACCTGTAAGGTATGAATCAATATATTATGATCTCTGATGAGCAGCATGAGGTGATATATTCCCCAGCTATCACCAGTGCAGTACACTCGTCTCTGGGTGTGCCTCAGGTGTTATGACACCCGTTCCTGGAGCTGGAATCCGACTTACCATAAGCAGCCAAAAGGCGCCCAAGATAGCCATAACGATCCAGATGTTGTCACGCCAGCCCAGATTCAGAGCAATATAACCTGTGACTACCAAAGCAAGTGGCGGTCCACTTGTCGAACTGACACCATAAACAGCCATTGCAGGCCCACTGGTGTTTCTGCTCCAAAGATCACTGACGGTACCGCCCGTGTTTGTCAATGGAGCCGCACCAAAGAAACCACCTATAAACCGACATACGATGACCGTGCCAATATTGGGTGCGAGAGCTACTGGAATCTGGAAAATTACCAAGAGAAACCAGCCCACAAAATACACCGGTGATCTTCCATAGTATTCACTCAATGGAGCGAGCAAGAGCGGGCCAAATGCAAAGCCAAGAACGTACATGGACAGCCCTAGAGAACACACTACAGTCAGCATGTGTGGTATCATCTTCTCGCACTTCAAGCCGAGTTGTGAGGCAACATACCCAATGTGCTAACCTCAGCACTGACTCCAAACTCTTCCGCAGCATATGCAGCTCCTGACGACCAAGCTCCAGCACACAAACAAGTAAGGACATTGCTCATCGACACCAAGCACGTAATATACCACTTCCTTCCCAAACCCCAGTTTCGAGGATTATCTTTGTCATCTTGCGAGTATGTAATATAGAGTTCTTCAGCAGAACTGGGGTATTTGCGGCACCAGTCGAGTGCTTGTTCTTCACTCAGATAGCGATGAGCAGACTTGGAAGTGGCATTGGGTGGGCTAGAAGTACTGTTACGGGCGGTAGGAGTACTGGAGAGGTCTGGGTTGGCGGGTGAGGTGACTGACTTCTCGAAAGCGGACGCATCGTAGTGCTCGGTGGGCTGGGGACTTATCGTCGTCATTGTGGTGGTGAAGGTGATGTTACAGGAGAAGAAGAGATTGTGTCCATGAAATATCCCAGCACGATAACAGCACGAATAAATGACCCAGAGAGAAAGAGAGGAGGGGAGCCATTCATTTCAATGGAGAGCCGGTTGTTCCACAGTGTGGTGCTGATTGCTAAGGTGTGACGTAAAAATGCACAAAAAGATTAAAGATCATGCAGATCATAAGATAAGCTCTGTCATGACTCGAAAGACGGCGTTTCAGACATAATGTATATATCTCTGTGGTTTTTCCGGTAATTCAGTATTAATGTTTGCCAGAAGCTCAAATCGAGCCATCACTTCTTGCCTGTGGACGTGTCGAGATACCACTTGTGGTGGTGACAAATATGGAGGATTCTGAGATAAGATAGCAATAGGCGTATAACAAGCATTGAAAACAAAGAAGAATTGTGGGATGTTCCAAAACTCATATGAAAAGAAAGTTGCAGGAGTGCTGTAATCATATGGTAAGAGTGCTGCAATAGCATTGCAAAAGGGATGCAAGAGTGCTGTAAAATATTGCAAAAGTGGCCTGGATACAAGCCGCAACTTCCCACCATTGTGTACTACAGTACTCCGAACTGCTACTGGTCAGGTATCAACGAGTGTTCATCTGATAGTGTAGCCGCCGTCCACTCTGACGTCGCTACCATTGATCATACCACTCCCATCTCGACACAGAAATTCAATAGCCTCTGCAATTTCTTCTGGCTGCGCAAATCGTCCCGTCGGTATCTGTGCGAGATGGGCCTCTCTTTTAGCATCATCTGCCCACGCCTTCTTACCTAAAACAGTCAATGCCACAGTTGGACTAACTGTATTGGCAGTGATGCCTTTGCGACCCCACTCGTTGGCCATGCAGCGTGTAAGCCCATTGAGTCCAGCCTTGGATGCGCAGTAAGCACCATGACCATCCAGTGCTACGTGTGATGCTTGCGATGAGATGCTGACAATGCGACCTGGTGCAATTGTTCCATCTGCGTTAGGTTTGGTGCGATGGGATTGATACAGACGAAAGAAAGCATTGCTGACGTTGAAAGGTCCGAGCAGGTTTGGTAGGAAGTTGTTTAGTGCTTCTTCCGCAGTAGTATCTTCAAGCGGCTGAACCGACACATAGCCTGCTGCATTAACAAGGATGCTCGGGAAAGCTGTAGCTTCTGCAGAAATCTTGTTGAACGTTTCTTTTACGGAAGTTTCAGAGGTTATGTCGCATTCGAATGTGCTTATACCATCGAGATCAGCGCCAAATGTGGACTGAAGCACCTGGTCTTTCCGCGAGGCTTCGAAGGGAGCGTATAATAGAGCTAGTTGAGCGCCTTTACTCCTCAGCAATTTGCCTGTAACACTACCGAGACCTCCTGAATTGCGTGTTAGGCAGGACTATAATGGTTATACCTAATCATACGGACCTAAGCCTCCTGCTATAATCGCAAGTCGTCCACTATATGC
>Ga0160427_10000776_pt1 | contig 19497 bp, 13 predicted proteins | sample SolpanmetagenomL_FD_108194 | JGI IMG/M metagenome (GOLD analysis project Ga0160427, IMG submission 108194) | Solar panel surface microbial communities from Lawrence Berkeley National Laboratory, California, USA - L | ecosystem: Engineered > Built environment > Solar panel > Unclassified ...
AACAACTACAACGACTACAACAACTACAACAAGTGAATCCACACCTGGCCCAAGTCTGGACTGTAATGTCTATGGCTACCTTGTGCAGAGCACAAGTCTGTATCAAGTCGATCTGACCACCAATGTAAACACGTTAATCACTAATCAAACCGGTCTCACATCTGCAGACAAGGTAAATTCCATAGGCTACAACGTATTGGATAATTTCATTTATGGGACCGATCAAGCCAGCAATGGATCCACCTACATCATTCAGATTGCAGGAAATGGAGTTTCCAAACCTATCGGACTTCTAGACACGAATAGGAATACTCTTTGGAATGTGGGAGATGTAGATACAAGCGGTCGTCTTTGGCTCTCGGTTAGTGGTGGAAGGTGGGCCCAAGTCGACGTTGTGCCTGGTTCGTCTACTTTTGGGCGAGTAATACAATCGGGAACATCAACAGGTGCATCAGTTTTAGATTGGGTTTATATGCCTGCACAGGGTAACTATCTATGGTCAATCGTCAACAACGCCCAATCAACAGCACTGGTCTCTTGGGGTCTAGATACTCATGTATGGAGAACTGTAAGGACTTTGGGATCTGTCGCCGGATCCAATTCTTTTGGCGGTCTTTTTACGGTTTCAAACAACTCTTTTTACGGCATTGAAAATACTGGAGCTGGTCTTTGGAGATTCAACGTTGCGACAGGAACTAGTTCTAAAGTTGCGAATGGAATACAGTCAAGTCTCAATGATGGTGCACGATGTGTCAATGCCTTTTCTTTGTAGTATAAAAGGAAATGAACACTTTAGAATTTGACCTCGTTATGATTAATAAATGAAAATAAAAGACTGATGAAAAATGGGATAAATATAACAACGTCTAAGCACTTATTGTTCATGCGTAGAAGAGGCATCAGTAGGTATTGTATGTTTTATTATCTATTATGTAATGTACTGTACAATGATTGATTCTCAAGACGAGAATTAAGCTTTACGAATTAGAGTTAGTTACAAAAGTTAATATGTTTTTTTCCTAATCAAAAGCACATTCTCCATTATTATCACAGCACTACAATCACATTTCCCTCTGCTTGTAGTAGTAATAAGAGTGATCAACAAAATGTCGCGTCCTGAAGATCTCTTACCACCAGATCTATTCTACTCTTCTACTGAAGCTACGAAATACCGCACCTCCTCCCGTATAAAACACATTCAAACCGAAATGACACACCGGGCATTATCACTCCTTTCTCTCTCTTCACCGTCTTTGATTCTCGATCTAGGTTGCGGAACCGCTCTTTCTGGCTCGATCCTCTCCGACCCTTCTACACCAGGCGGTCCACACATTTGGATGGGCATGGATATTTCGTCATCCATGCTCGGTCAAGCGCTCGATTCTGACATTGAAGGAGATTTACTGCTGAGCGACATTGGCCAAGGCGTCCCTTTCCGACCGGGCAGTTTCGACGCGGCGATTAGTATTTCCGCGATCCAATGGCTTTGTAACGCCGAAACATCCTCCGAAACAGCAGAGGGGAGATTGAAGCGTTTTTTCGAGGGATTGTACAGTGCGTTGAAAAGAGGTGGACGGGCTGTTTGTCAATTCTACCCTAGAGATAGTCTACAGAGAGAATTGATTTGTAAAGCGGCGATCAAGGCTGGGTTCGGAGCGGGAGTATTGGAAGATGACCCCGGGACAAAGAATGAAAAGTTGTATTTGGTTTTGACGGTCGGAGGGAGTCTGGAAGACGGAGAGGATGGGAAGAGAGGGATGGATATCACGAGTGTAGTGGCTGATATTGACGGGGTGGACGTTCAAGATGATAGAAGAAGAGGCGCGAATAGTAGGACGGATAGAGTGAGGAAGAGCAATAAAGGAGATTCAAAAGGTACAAAGGCTTGGATATTGAAGAAAAAAGAAAAGATGGAAAGACAGGGTAAAGTGGTCAAGGCGAGTAGTAAATATACGGGAAGAAAGAGGCGGATACAATTTTAATGGTATACGTAGATATATTATGATGATGGATATGATTTAGACATGTCTTTACGAAGTAGATGAGGAATGATGGAATAAATGTAATAGATTTATTGATGAAAGAGGTCAAGATTAGATACAGTGATAGATCTCTGTCAATATATACTCTCACTAGTAGACGACATGATCTAGATATTATTTACTGACTATAAAACAGCATCTATTGTCGTTGGGATCTATAGAAGGCATTCCAAACTTTGTGTAAAGTCTAGATAATGCCATCAGATTTACCAATTCCAGCACAACTCCCAAGACATACAGTAATTTTAGATCTCTAGATGATTACAAACCCCCATTTGAATCGTGATCGTGCGACCGAATCATCAGATTTTCGACCAACTGAGGCCTCATGAAATGGTTAAAGTGCCTGTATCGGGAGGTATTGAACGACGTGGAACATCTCTTTGCTTTCCATCACATCTTGTTGATTGTGATCCACTGTTGATGACGTCCCAGACCAACAAAACATGTTCCATGCATGTTGTTCCATGTTGTTTTTCTCGAGACAATACAACTACGATACCACAATCGTGTCGGAAGCTGAATAAAAACTCAATGTCCTGCATATATCAAGACATCTATCCAACGAATGACTCTCCGTTCACCTAGCGTGTCTGAAGATCCCATATCATCTTCCTGCTCATCACAGGCTTGTTCAATACATTCGCGATTCTTCTTTTCATTGTTTAGCTTTTACTCTTGCTGGCTGCTTTCTAATTCATGCAATCAGCACGCTTACAAATAATATAAATAACATCTGAGAGGAGAACTTACTAGATAACAGTTTTTGAGTCTCATAAACTCTTGCAGACACATGTCTTTGTGTACGTTTTGATAATCTGTCAAGATACATTTACCATATGCAGCGCTCTACAAAAAGTATTAATTAAAAGGCCAACAAATGTCAAAAAATGTCAAAAAAGAAAGTGTAGAATACCTCAATGGCACATTTAGCAATCGCTTTGCTCATCTGCTCTATAGGACGCACTTTTAACGGCATCGTGTGATATAGATCGTAATAGATTACCAGGTGGAGTTGATTTGTGTGGAAATCATTTCACGTCGTCAAATTTACGTCACCAAATTTTACTTGTAATTTACAGTATGTATATTTATTATAGGGGGGTATATATTTCACTTTGATAATTATAAACTCGTAATCACATTCATATCATTACTCAAAAATCTTCTTCTCCATTCTCTGTCCATGGTTGTTCAAGTCTACAGAGAAAATTAGTGCTCTAACTCAATTGTAATTTTGAATGTGAATATAGCTTACGGAATAACCAGATTCGGATTCATGAATTTGGGTCTATCCTCTTCAGCTGGAGTATGAACACCAGATCTTGTCTCACTACTTTCTCTCCATCTGGCTAAATCCTCTGGGATATATTCCTGATTATCATGTTCAGCCCGCCTGACACTTTTCAAAGCTATAAACTTCATCAAAGGTCGATATGTATTATTATAAGCATATGCAAACCAAATTGTACCGATAACCAATGGCAAAAGTAATGCACCTCTTGCATCAATCTTTTTTAGAATTAATTGTCCTCCGACTGTTAGTTGAAACACTACTAGACCAACAAGGACGCGATCACACATCATGATCCAGCTTCTACCTGTTGTATGCTGTCTTTGATCCATTGCATACAATAATTGGTATTTGTACACGACTCCACCGATCAAAAAGTATGCTAAACCACATAAAAGTATCTGCCAAGAATGTGGTAAAACACTATAAACCAAACATATATCAAATATCAACAAGGTTTGTGGAAGATACATTCCATAACTAAAGATTGGTGGTCTGACAAGTTCAGCGTGATCTCGTGGAGTTTTTGCACCTATTCGATAAAATGGATATAGAGATAGACTACCGACTTGTAACAGCTTGAACGGTAGTAGACCAAATGCTTGAAGAATCAAATAATTAGTATAAAAGCTAATCAGACCAGCCAGGGATTTTGCCAGCGTATGTAAAATAGTCGTTGTATTTCTGAGACCGTCTTCAATGCTAGAGACTAAACTCCATGCATTAGAAGCGGTTCCCAAAACAGTCAAGACCACAAAGAAATTAAAAAACGTAAAGAAAAAGTTCTTTGATATGGCAGAAAGTTCAATGTCGCTACGTCCAGTCATACCCTGACAATTTGCAAGCCATTCATAAAGGTAAGGGACAGCCACATTCAACAATGAGCCAAATACGGTGGGAAGTTGGGTTTCGACAAGGTAACTCGCAAAAGTGTGTGATTCAAGCCAAGTCCCAAAGGGAGGGATAACTTTTCGAATTGTTGTTGGGTTTAGAGCTGCAGCTACCGGTACTAACAATACTGACCAAAAGACAGTCATGACGACGATAGCAGCGGTTATTGACCAAGCCTGCCACATTCGTTGTCTTCTCGGGAGATATGTATTTTCCCAAACGACATCTGCTGGAGCTGGACTCGGACTGGCAACGAATTGAAGTGGAGAAGAATCTAATACAGCTTGAGTGGCCATCTGACATGCTGCAACACTGTCCATTGTCACAAAAGCCATTGGTGTAGTTGGAAATTCTTTTTCACGAAGCTCTTCAATTCTAGAATCGGCACGTCGAAGCCTTTCTTCATGATAATCTATGGCATCGATACTTTTCGATTGTAGCCAGAACTTCCCGAATCGTATCTTTTCTACTGGTCGATCAGGATTTCCTGTTGCAAGACGAGGGTGATGATGATGAGGTTGACGCTGGTTGCCCAAAATTTGATTATCCTCTTCATCTTCATTATCACGAAAACGGCTGGTCTGGTCATCGATCAAATTGCCGTTTTCTTGATCACGATAAGTTGTTGGTAGACTTGCCACATTACCAGACTTGGCCGTGTTTTGATGATATATTGCCAGAGCAGCTTCCAATTTTCTTAAAATCCCATCTCTTCTCCTTATTGCTGCGTCTAATTCAGACCAATTTCTACACAATGATACACTTTCTACCCTTCCAATATCTAATTCCGCCATGAAACTCTTAATCTTATCCTCCGACTGTAATTCGGGCGGTATACCGGATAAACGAAATGTACGATCGGTTATGGTAGTTCTGGTGCCGAGATATTCCTGTCGTACTTCAATCACTTCTCTTGTATTCGAAACAATTGTAAACATGAGTAGAATACTGAATGTATAAGCAAACACAATATACATCCATAAATAATCCGAGCGTTGACCGTCACTAATATCATTGAGAGTCATTGCGTTCCTGCTCACAAGATCCTCAGAAATACTCCTATATAGTATAGAGGAAAAACTTTCGGTTTCATTCTTGGAATCGTTTGATGGCTTGTCATAGACATCATGAATCGGTTTAATTACGGCCAAAGCGAAGAACAGTGTTATTGCTAAATATTTAGCTGACATGCGGAAGAATTTGAGAAACTGTCATAATCAGTAGGCATTGCAATCACAACACATGATTCAACTAACCACATATGCATCGAGTCCAGCCGAAGCTAGAACTTGTTGATCTGTAATCTTCCATAACGGTATAAGCCATCCAAAAAAGCTGTCTGGCAATTCAGGAAGTGCACGGGAACTATCTCTTCGGACCTTTTTGGCCGCATATAAGGTTGTCCATTTTGGACGTATAGCCTATCAAGAATTTTTGTTAATAACAATTGTAGATATTCAGTGCTGATAGCAACCAACATACGCAAAAGCTGAGAAATGTTGATATGCCGAGGAGTAATGAAAAGCCTATCTGATAGACAGTAGCCCTTGTAGATTTTGTTCCAGTTATACCACCATAATCCATGTCTCGAGGAGAGACATTCATCGCATACATACAATCATTGAATGATTATCGAATACATATACCAAGCACATTGCGCCTAAGCAACAATGAGAGGAGCTCTAAAAATAGATCCATGTCACGTGGGACAGATACGATTGCTCGTGAATCCATTACGTCATTGGGCGATTCTTCAAATTTATCTACCAGTGGTTGTGTAGTCTACAATATTGTTAGTCCTTTAAATTACGGAAAGAAATAGCTGCAAAAGCGTGACCCAAGCTCGTCCATCTCATATATGACTCAATGAGTGGTAGGTGGTTTGTTTTATGCTGATTTTCCTTGACCACACGCTCTTTTTATTCGCATTGCGTTTTAGAGTAGATAGTACAAAAGCGGTTCTTGTCATTTGATGATTATACCTGTGTCGCTCCAATGAGTAGATCATATATTCATATCCAGGTACGGCATGGCAAATCCGTGGGCATGTTTTGTTTGTTCACTTTGAAAGTTTATTTTCTTGTGTCTTATTAATTTCTTCACCTATTGGTTTAGTTCATCGTTCTTTAATGGTGTGAGCGATCTAATAATGGCGTCCAAGCCTGAAATACATGTCGAGATCGTTGTTACTCTACCTCACATGACACCTGAGCACTTTGAAATAATGCGTATTCCTGTGAGTTTATCACTCGTCACATGTTCGGTGAACGACGGACCTAGAATATCGAATAGATCTGCAAGATGATGGAGACATATCTACACAATAGATACGTACGATTACCGATCCACAAGTCCGTTCTTACAGCAGGAGACAAAGGTGATAGACCAAGTCTTGTTCCTATGAGTATCAGTCTGATCTTTCTCAGGTTTGGGTCTCCAAGTTGCAAAATTACATTCCATCAGCTTTGAAGAGGCCGAGGGTCGAGAATTCTCGTACAAGGACAATCAGCGCGATAATTACAATTTGAATATTCATGTCTGTTGGATCAAGGGTGAACGATTATTTCGTGGTCAAGATGAAGAAGCTGAAACGTCACAAACATTCGAAATTACTACTTTACCGCATGAAAAACTGCTCGATTCATGGTCACGGTTTGTCAAACAGTTGATGAGCTGTTTGATATTAGTATATTGATGCTGTCATAGGCTTACATTTGATGATAATTTGCATGAACGCTTAGTACAACAAATCGTCAATACAGGTAAGTTCATTAGTTTTTTTATGGATGACTGTGTGGTGAGATTTCTATTCAGTGAGTGCCAATCATGGAAGAGTCATGATGACTTCTATGACCTCGACTGGTCCCATTCTTTTATCGGGCGTGCCTGGAACTGGCAAGTCATCTCTATGGTGAATATGGGAGAAGCTCCACTTGAAATACATGAATTGATGCTTTATTTAGTATGGCTATCGCTAACAAGGCTGCTATTCGATTATCCCATATTTATCCATCTGCATCATTAATAGAAGTCAATGCTGCTGCATTGCTCGATCAATACGTCGGGGGAAGTCAAAAACTTGTCAACTCTCTCTTCTTCAAAATCCAATCCACCATCAGCGGTAAAAAGACTCTCTGTTTCGTTCTGTTAGATGAAGTAGAAAGTGTGGCAGCTACACGTAAAGCTTCACACGCAGCGGATTCACGTGAATATCTTAGCGTTAGTATGCATAATCATTTTTGATTGAAATGACATGTTCACACCGGTATAGGCAACCAATCGAGTCTTGACGGTACTTGATAGACTGAAACAATACCCGCAAGTAATATTACTTTGCACATCAAATCTAGAAAAAACGCTTGTAACTCTATCCTTTATTGCATGATATGTTAGATTCAGCGAGACTGATGATCACTAGGATCCTGCTTTCATCAGTCGATTGCAAGTAATCGAAGAAGTACCGTTGCCTGGTTATAGAGCACGATACAAGATACTCCGTACAGCCTTTCTTGATCTCGTCAACGACCACAAAATTATAGTTGACCTGCCATTCTACCCCAATGACAGCAAAGAGGTTGGAAATGGTCATATTAAGCATTTCTGTACACCCTTTGTTCCCCAATCTCGCGAACGAAACGCTTATAATATTGACTTTTCCTGCAAGGGTCCTGAACCTCTCGATGACATATTATTTGTTGAGTTGCAAGCTATATCGAAGAGAAGATGCTTATCTGTTGATGTTTATCATCTGGCTAGACTATCTGCTGGATTGAGTGGTAGAGTTTTGGAGAGGCTGCCTTTTACAGTCTTGAACAGTATCAAGGGACAAATTACTGTTCGAGATGCCGTCAAACATATCAAGGCAGCGATTGAAAAAGCTATTCGAACTGTCGATGTGAGTGAAAAGCCTATCGAGAGGAGAGATGGCTTGGAATACCTCAAGTGAACTGTTATGTAGCGCCCATGCGTTTTTCAAAAAGCTGTTTTGGTGGCATCATCATAATTTATATTTTCATTCCTTTACATAACAACCATAATGCAATGGGTACAACCACATTATCGTTCGCACCGGTCAAAACTGCTTCCATAAAACTAGCAGCACAGCCAGCCACGGTAGCTTTTATAATAAACAAGAATGCTTCGATTGTGATATGAGTATTTTGTAAAGCATTGACATCTTCCCATCCGCCTTTCCTCAGATATACTTTTCCAATGGTCAATCCGACCACGACAGCTATTGCAAACGCAGCTGACCCCTCGAGTGATTTTCCTCCTATCCATCCCCATTTCCTTCTGCCGTACCGTCTGCCAATCAGACTAGCAGCAGCATCACCCATTCCTACACAAACCACTCCTGCCAACATCGCCGTTTCTCGCTTCCAATCCATTAATTCCCAACCAGATGCATCTCTTGTAAAAGAGGACAGACTGAGCCAGAAGGGAATCGCACATCCAACCAGTAAGAAAACGTGGCTGATGACCATCGGACCTTTTAAATCTCTTCCATCGACGTACGGAGCTAGAAACAGACCAATGAACTTGGCAAAAGGATAAATTTGACTCGCGCGAAGAACTTCGAGAACCAAGAACAAAGAAAGCATAGCGGAAAGAAGGAGGGAGAGGAAGCATGGATCGATGTAGAGAGTTGGAATGAGGATGAGGACCATTATCGCGTGAAAAATCTTGCGACGTGTATCGGTTTCGATTTTGGGGGTAAGAAGCATGACGAGGGCAAGACCTAGAAAGAGAATGACGGTCGAGTAGATAGCTATAAGTAACCGAAAGATTTGGGGAGAGACGAGATTGCGAAGTGTGGGAATCGATAGGATAGACCAATTCCATGGCATGACCTGACGTAAAGTGAATGGAGAGAAGAGTTCGAGCGGGTACATAGAAGAAAATCGATCGAGTGGAAGTGCATAGTAGAAGCCCCAGACTATAGGATTTTGTCCTTGTAAAGCTTGAAAAGTAACAATGTAAAGTACAGGTCCGAACGCGATTAGACCAAGCGCAATGAAAACATACAGAGTATAAAGTATTTTACGCTTCTGGACTTGATACGCTGTCAGTCGAAGAACCCAGTCGCTCTTGTGTGAATTCACAGATGAGTCACTGTCACTTCCTGATGGGCCTATGGTACTGTACGGATCATCGTGAATGTTCAAATGTCCCAGTACAAAGTACGTAAATCGGAAAAAGTAACCGTCTTTGACCTTTTCATCCTTGCCGGTGATATTCGTGGTTGTATTGTCTTTCTGTTCTTTAGGTCGCCATGTTGAAGCGCGTGCGAGGTCTACGGCCCATGTCAAGACAGGCTTACAAGTTATCAGGAAACCTAATCCACCAATCCACAGTGCAGTTTTCAACACAACGGTTTGAGGAGAAGTAGAGAAAAACAACAAATTAATCAGCACAGATGCAAGAAGCTTCTTTTCGGCGGGTAACAATGATGAAGTGGTCAAGTAATTGATTGTGATTACAAGAGCCTGATGGAGAGGGAAGAAGAATAATTGCATTTCAACATTCACCATTTCTTCTCCTGTAAGAGCAGCATACGATCGACGGCTGAGAGAATGTCCTAATCCACGTCGAGCAATCCATTCGAAAGCACGGTTTGCAATGATCGGTATAACTGTGATACTCCAGTGAATATTGTTGATTTCAGACATGTGTGACCAGTCAGGAAACAATCTTTCCGGCAATGATGCCAATCCGAGTACCAAGTTGGACAAGAATAACTCTGGTTGATCTCGAAGCAATATTACTGTGATCATCCATGGAAGAAATATAGGATAGAGCACATTTGCCGGATCAAAAGAAGGGGGAATGTAAAATCGTGACCAAATATGCAAGTGATGTTCGCTATGTTCGATTGACACCATACTTATAGGATACAATGCTATGAGTCCAACGATAGATGCGAACTGACTCATAATCATGACTATACGAAACAATTAGTAACTTTAAGAGTGTCTATATATCATCATGACATACCCAAATACCATGGCCAGGATAATTCCCATATACGAACCCCGCAAAGGCATATAAATCCAATGACACCAACGAGGATAGTCTCACTGATTCTCCTATTACGCTCTGATTGTATTTTTGTGGCGACTTGATGTTTCTGAGACTCGATTCGTTTATCTTTTTCCGGCCCAAGAGACTGCTCATTACTGACTTTTGATAACTTTGATACGAGCCTTTCTTCCAGATCAAGCTGAGTATGATCATACAGCGGTGAAACATTACCGTCGGCATGCATCAGACCTTTATGAGAGTTTTGGTGAGACGGTGGTAGCGCCTTGAGAAATCTTGGTTGTTCGTCATCGTTGTCGGTGACGTTGCCGCTACAATTGTCCGGTGTTTTGGGAGTGCATATACCTAGGGAACTACCCGAACTAGGTCTGCTTACATCTAGCATCTCTTTGTCGTGCAGATCGTGATGCGTATATGGGTGAGGTGATCTCTCTCGCAAAACGGTTGATTTCATCTCAACCATTATAACAATGCCTGCTTGACCAACAAACTATATCACATGGATTGTATGTAGCTGGCCCACGTCAGAATCGACATCATGAGTGATGGACGACTTATGGAATCTATAAACCGAGTCGTTGGGTATCACAAATGGTAATATAACATTTGTGCCCTGACACGAATTGTTCGAACAGATGTGCAACTTCTCCGGTCGTAGGGCTGAGAATAGTTTGGACCCTGCGGCAGTTCGGAGATCCCGGCACGCGACTCGATCGAGCCGTTTGAACTTTAATTCATGACTCTTATCATTGTTTGCATCTTATCGCGCATCTGACGCAATCGATCTATCCGGTCACGATACATTCCGGCCGCCGTCATGCAGTCAAGTCATTCCCGATAATCTGCAAGTTTTTATACATATCTTTTCCTAGATACGATTCAATTTACATACCTACCTCTTCGCCACTTTGTAATCACAACTGCGACCCGATCTACGGATTCATAGTCTTCACCATCCCCGCATAATCTAATCTATTACGATCTGCTCCGAAAGGGTCAACCCTGTATAAACGAGAACAGATTATCAATGAGATGTACTCTGTTCAATCTGATATAGGCTAGAAGATCGACTGTCTGCGCAATACCTGAACTATTACCGACACTTCCCAGGGATTACATCGACGACTGGAAAACTCCTACCTATAATTATCAGTCCATATCCATCCATGTAGACACCCACCAAGCATGGCACAACGAGTTTCATCAGCAAGGAGATCTGGTGATTCGGAGCCAGATCTCCAAATAGGAGATTTCATCCGAGGAAAGGAAATAGGCAAAGGTAGTTTTGCTACAGTCTATTTGGCTTCACATAAAGTAATAAACTAGACTATCTACTCGAGTATGTATCCATGACTGACATTATCTAAAGACTAAACGATCATACGCGGCTGTCAAAGCAGTGGTACAAACCAAACTCACTCGTAAATTGAAAGAAAACCTCGAGTCTGAGATACGGATACTAAAAAGCCTCCAACACCCTCATATCGTCGCGCTGTTCTCCTGTACAGAAACGCCTACATACATTTATCTCGTCATGGAGTACTGTCAATTGTCGGATCTTGCACAATTTATGAAGAAACGAGAACAACTCACTAGCCTTCCCGAAACGGCCGACATTTTCAAGAAATACCCGAATTCACAATATGGTCTCAATGAAGTATTGGTCAGACATTTTATCAAACAGATTGCTAGTGCTATTGAATATCTTCGTAATCGAAATTTGATACATCGAGATATAAAACCACAAAATTTGCTTCTAAACCCTTCACCCGCATTCATGGCACGACAAGACCCGCAAGACGTACCCTTGGCTGCTAGTGAACATTCTCTAGTCCCGGCTGTCGGTGTCATGACACTGCCAATGCTCAAAATCGCCGATTTTGGATTTGCAAGGCATTTACCTCAACAAATGATGGCCGAGACATTATGTGGATCTCCTTTATACATGGCTCCCGAGATCCTTTCATATCAAAAATATGACGCAAAAGCTGATTTATGGTCCGTTGGAACCGTCGCCTATGAGATGATGGTTGGAAAACCTCCGTTCCGTGCAGCAAATCATATTGAGTTATTAAAAAAGATTGACGATGCACATGATCGAATACCATTCCCGTCGAGTCTAAATATAAGTCAAGAACTACATAGAATGATCAAAAGTCTTTTGAAACGACAACCGACGGAAAGAAGTAATTTTGAAGGATTCTTCAAGTCTTCACCAGTAGTCGATCCGATTCCTGGCCTCGTCGGGGATGACGTGCCGCGGCAGAAAACTACAGCCATGATGGACGTAGGAATGTCAGACCTAGCAAGACGTATGGCCAAACAGACAGTTGATGAGACAGCTATAGGTTCTCTCAATGTTGATACAAGTTTTACGCCACGACAAATGGTCAAATCACCGGAGGATGTTTCTCCAATGACAAGACCTGGTCGAGTAATGATATCACCAGCTAATAGAGTCTCTCCTGATACTTTGGAAACATCTTATCCCACAACACAACCAGTGGATATCAAAAGACCGGCCAGACGCAGCGATGAAATGCGACCGCCCATGGTCAGTCACGCTACTGCCCCAGCCCGGGACCTTTTGATGGGTGCACGCTATTCCGCTCGTAATCCGACGGGTATCGAACGGAACTCAAGTTTGCGAAATGACATCTCAAGTAGTTCTGCTCCTCGAGATGATCTTGCTGTACCTTCTAGAGCAGCGAGCTTCAACGATCGAGTAATGACGGAACCTCGGAGAGAAGTGGTAAATAGTGAAAAGGTTGCTCAAGATATCGCTTTTGAAAAGGAATATGTTCTAGTTGAGAAAAAGGCTGTCGAAGTTAATGCCTTTGCCGATGAATTAGCTGCTAATAAAGATCGATCTGCACAACAGCGGAATTCTAAAGATACTCGGACAATGTCGCAAGGCAACTTCCAGTCAAGTACTTCTCTACGAGACGCTAGTCCTTCTTCTGCTTTGCAACTTGCATCTAGTAGAAGAAATGATTCTAATCATAATCGACAACCATCATTTGAACGGCGAATGATATCTAATCCTACTTCGGCGTCAAATATGCTTTCAAAAGCATTAAACATGGCCAATGCTCGACTATTTGGTGTTCTCGGTGCTTCACCCCCGATTGGAGGAGGTTTTTCTTCCCCGCCTGGTTATGCAGGATTTCCAGCATATCCTACACCTTCAATTGGTCAAGAAGTGGTGATAACAAGAGATAAATCATCAAATCTTGATGAAGACGCACGTATTTTGAAAATAGTAAAAGAAGCTGCTACTAGATCAGATACGGTTTATTCATTTGCCGAAGTCAAATATCGTCAACTTCTCCCATCAGTGCCTTCTGCAATCACTACCACACGACAGAAACAGAAACAGTCATCATCTACAAGTGTTTCTGACGATGTTGTAATAGATGATGAGCAAGAATTGACTCAAATCGCTGTTGTAGCCGTGTCTGAAGAAGCATTAGTGTTGTTTGTAAAAGCACTCGCCATACTTGCAAAGACTATTGATCTAGCAAATTACTGGTGGACTTTGTATAGAAACAACAAAGCCTCGTCATCGTCCTCATCCCCACCTCTATCGAGACCAGGAATTGATGGTGTAACACGTTCTTCATCTGTCGATGTTCCAAGAAGAATGAATAGTGTAGTACAATGGCTTCGTAATAGATTTAACGAATGTCTTGAAAAGTCTGAAATAGTTGGTCGAAGATTAGTAGAAGCTCAGAAGAGATTACCAGAAGATCATCCCGGTCATCCATCTAATTATCAACAAATATCGAGTGATTTGGATTCAAAAACTAAAAATACAACTACTAGGTTAGGATCTGCTTCGAGTTCTGCGGGAAGTCTTGGAGTCATGACTAGTACAGAAGATATTCATTTGACTTCTGGAGTGACTGCTGAAAGATTAATGTTTGAACGAGCGGTAGAAATGTCACGGGCGGCAGCAGTTAATGAACTTGTCGGAGACGATCTTCGAGGTTGTGAGATCAATTACAAAACAGCAATTGTGTTACTCGAAGCGGTATTAGATGTCGATGACGAACCGTTGATATCTAGAAACGACAAGGATAAAGAATTACAACATGTAGACGATACAGGTAATGATAAGATTAACGGTTTGGATGGACAAGAGAGGAGAACGGTTCTTCAACGTAAGTTTTATTCCATTCCTTCCCTTTCTTCTCTATTGTTGTCATGAGTGTGTACTTATTATATATCTAGTCCTCGAATCAACACGCCATAGACTAAACTCGCTCGTTCGAAAACTATCCACCAAACAAATCCCTTCACCGAATCTATCCGACAGACCAAGTTCCCGTCGTTTTTCAGCTACTGCCGTACCATTATCTCCTACTTCAAATAACACAATCGTCTCTGCTGCGCCAATGGTTCATAGTAGAAGTAGTCAAGGCTCTTTACCAGGGACGTTTACTTATAATGCAACTCGGACTCGATCGATGGGAAGTCCCGTCTTTGCGAACCCGTCGACTTATATCCCCTCTTCTTCTACTACTGCTACGGGTAATAGTAATAGTTTGACGGGACAAGGAGGGAATACACCTTCTCCTCCAGTGGGATCTAATCAGTTTAATAGTAATAGATATAGATGACAGTCGTAGAAACACTCGTCGTCAATTTGTACGGTTCTTTGTAAATAAAAATAAAATAAACTTTACTTTTTTTTGAAATGATAGAAATGATTGGAATGGGATATTATATATTTCTTCTCGACTGAGAATCATAAGCTACATGTATAATGATGTAATGAATGGTAGATCTTTTTGGAATGATTGAATGGAATGGAATGGAATGGAATGGAATGGAATGTACAAGATTATACTCATTTCTCAAGACTAAATACACAGTAATAAAATAAACAAAACATTAAACATTCTAATCTAATACATAAATAACATATATAATCTAAATTGGTCCCAAATGAATATAACTTGGTAATTTAATAGTCAAGAAGATTACTAATCGTCCATAGGCCTATCTACCAATTCCACACCCTTTGATCTCCCACTTGAAGTTACGGTATTATTACTAATAGAAACATTACGCATCTTCATAGCTTTGTCCAAAACCATTCTTTCGGCCTCTTCATGATCCATTTCGTTCCCACCATCTTTTAAATCCACACCATCAAACCCAGCCCCGTCAGTCGTTATAACAGGCGTACGAGTTCTAGATTGAGATCTCGATCTAGAATATTCAAACGAAGCATTCGACATTCTCTTGTCTTTACCATTGTCGTCGTCTCTGTCTTTTGTCCTTTCGCTGCGTTTCGAACTCGAGGGTTTGCGGGGAGATTTAGCACTTTCGTCGTCGGAGCGGGATGCTGAACGGGATGATTCGGATTGTTGGCCGTGTCGTCGCTTTTCGCGACGTTCTTCTCGTGCGATATCTGAGCCGAGTAAGCTTGCATCAGGACCAAACTCTCCCGCTGATAAAGGAGTGGGGAGATTAGAAGTGTTGGTTGGATTAGTTGCTCTATACTTTGACGACGGGGATAATGGTGGTTGAGGAATTGTTGGAGATTTCAACGACATGGATGATGAAGCGTCGGATTTGGTCCTGTCTCGTTGTTTGGAAGGATCAAAAGTCAGTTCATCCTGAGTCATGTGTCGTCGGGAAGAAGAATGATGTGATCGTTCTTTTGTATGGGATGTACTGCCCGGTGTGGTGTTGCTTCTTTCTTTATGTCCATGACGATGAGAACGGTCCGATTCACGATCATTCAAAGAAGGTGAAGGTGGTGCTTGATCTGATACACTACCATATACTTCTCCCCTTCGTCTCTCTCGTCTTTTCCGTCGTTCAGCATCTTCATCTACAACTCCACCATCATTTGTTCCTTCATCCTTGATTTCAGATGAAGAAGATGATGGTCGGTCATCATTCACATTACTCAATGCTCTTCTTTGTGCATATGTCAATCTTGGTTCTGTTGTATTAGAAGAAGATGTTGTGGCATTTGCATTAGATGAGGATCGAGATGCTCCACTTCGAGAAAGACTATTTCTCTTTTCTGGTGGATCTGCATTAGATGAACCGCCGGCGGTAGTTGGACGACGTGAACCAGATAGGGCATTAGTTGACGTTTGTCTAGAATATGGAGATGGAGCTGGAACTGGTGTAGATTGACCTTCTTTATATCCGATATTAATCAAGCTATTTCTCTTCAATTTTGCATCTGGAAAGGTGGTTCGTTCTGTTGTAAGTAATGACGGCATCGATGGAGATTGATATGGTCCAGCATTGAGATTCAAAAATTCCGATCCGAGATGTTGAGTCAATGGCGAAGTTGCAGATGAAATATCTTTAGCATATCTATCTCGATTACCATTAAACGAACTTGTCAAAAGCGACAAATCCTGGTTGGATGCACCATTTCCAGGTGGTGAAATTGGTCTTTCGTCTTTCGGCGGGATTGATGGACCATTGTTCATTCCATCGAAACTCTGAAAGCCAAACAAGTCAGGTGACATTGGCACTTCTAGACTATCAGCACGCCTACTAGAAGAGCCGGAAGCCATACTGAGTCCAGAGAATCTCGTCTCGGCATTATTTGTACTTCTATCCCTACGATGACCCATTGTCCCAGATGCAGCAATGTTCGCTCTACCTGGACTCGGAGCTCTTTTATCATGATTAGCCTGGATAGCACGTTGTCTTTCTTCCATAGCCTCTTTACGATTCTGTTCTGGTCTACTTTCTGCGCGGTCTCGTGATCCAGCTTTACTTGAGTTTGACGCTTGAGAAAGTGTAGAATTTCGCTTTAATTCTCCAAATATTACATCTCTGTGCGCAAAAAGATCTCTGACTAATCGCACGTTGAACTTCTCCGTGATCGTCATTGAAGTTTCCTGTTTGGGTCGTAATATACACGATGCGATAGAAGTTGCTAATGAAGATGTATAAGCTTCGTCAGCTCCTGTCAATTCCAGCATTCGTGTAAAATGTGCAGTAATAGCGTCGAGAGCAGCAATATTGGTCAACCGTAATTGTCCAAGCGTGCTTTGAAGGACGCTCACGCGGGTTGCATCGTCAGTCGTATGAGCTGTTGTAGTATAGATAGTCTTAATAATCTCATACACTGATGAGGAAACTAATGAATCTGGTAATTCCAAAAGATATAATTTGAGAACACTCGCAACGATAGGAACGTCATACTTGGCGAGTACAGAATCATCAGCTCCTTTTGATGAATCGATTGCTGAACGGAGATGATGAGTTGCACTAAGAGGCACTTCGACAAGCCAGATAGCTCTTCTATTCTCATCCCCTTCGAGTTCCGGATATCTATCATCGAGATATGTAAGTATGTTAGTCACAATTAACGGTAAACGCTTTTGATCTGCTCTAGCTCGTGCTTCAATATCAACACCGAATATTTGATCTACACACTGGTTAGATGACGACAATTGGGGCCTTCAGTTTTGATTCACTCACCTCCGACTTGATTGTAGTAATTTTCATATATTTGCACACGTGGAGAGAAACTGCCAGTACGATAATTCTCCAAAATATAACGCAAATCAGCATTCGGTTGTATAGTCTCCTGAAACAGCATCATCCGATCAATCATACTTTGCAAAGCAGGTATGACGTTTCCAATTGCTCCACAAAAGTCCAGAATTACACTTTTGATCGCGTTTAATCTGTCAAGTTCACATCTTTCCATAAACTTCATATGATCAAACATGGCCTCTTCTAATTCACATCGAAGTCCATCTAATCTTTTCACCGCATTCCTATACTTCTCATCGCTTTCTTTTGCTTCTTTTCGTAGTCTTTCAGCAGGTGACTCGTTTTGATGTGTATTATTTAATGGATTCCAGCCTTGTACAAGTTCTTTTGCCGCTGCTACACCGGGATTTTCTGCCAATGCGTCTACTGCCGCACTGACTCCGGATCTGCCGATAGATTCCCTCCTATCAATGACCTCGGACACTTTGAACGCCTTGGGTCGCCACTGATAATTCATACGACTACTATTTGTAAACGTGCTACCAACCGTACCAACAAGTCTTAAAAATCCATTATTTAATATATCTTGTCCGACCTTTTCTGCATATGCAGTACTGTTGCCACCCATGTTTTTCTGTATATAATCTACTATATCAGATCCCGTCGAGACATTATGATATGTTCCCAATATAGGTACTTTCGTGTCTCCCAATTTGATATTTTGTAACATATGCGCCAATGTTTGTTTTAACCTTTCTGGACCATAAGAATCATCCCCGAGTCTTATTGCATCCTCATCATATGGTGAAGCCATCTCTGGTGATTTCAACATTGGCGTCATTGCTTTCGGACTTTTTATATCCCCCAAAGGATCCTGAAATCCCAATTTCTCTTCCTCGTCTAAATCCTCGACTCTTCGACATTTGTTGAAATATTGACTTCTACAGGTACGTACGTAATCTGCTTGCTTATCATGATTCTTCAACCGTGCTTGTAATTCCTCCTCCGATCGGTTAATTCTCAATGAATGTTCATCTGCCCATCTTGAAAAAGGTGTAATCACTAACTCGCGAATGTTGGTTGCAATCTTCTGATGACTTTTAGCGCCTTCGACCATTTCTCCGAGGACACCTTCATAAGCCTATGATTGTATTGTTAGACTTGTAATCATCAATCTTCACTTTAATGGTGTTATTACCCTCTTCAAACTCGCACCCTCGTCGCGATCAAATCCTTCATCTATCCTATCGACAGCATCACTTATATCGCCTAGCTTTTGTCCGTAGGCGTCTTCCGCATCAGCGCGCAGTCGTGCGATAGTGAGTATTTGCTCCGTTTCTTGTAAACCTTGTTGAAGCTTGTCATACATGATATCCAGACCTGTATAGATTGTAAGTAACTTATCGCATACGTCTCGCGCTTTGATATCTTGACTAACCAAGGCCATAATCACCGCCAACCCAGAAGGAGCTGGCAAAGGACGTCATCGCGACGCTATTGTTTTGTAGCGTAATGTTCTTGTGTAGTGCGGATGTTTCAAGGACTATAGTCGCATATTGCTAACCCTCGTCGAAATGGTGTCATACTTTTCACATCACAACTATGTCTAAAGCAGGTCTGATAATATCCACGCGCAAGAAGGCTGCATCAATAATAATTATGTCACTCTCCTCTTTCAGCTGTATTGACATTGTGGTCCGTGCACGAGATTCACTTTCTATCAATCATTTACACCATAGCTCATGG
>Ga0160427_10000779_pt1 | contig 19453 bp, 29 predicted proteins | sample SolpanmetagenomL_FD_108194 | JGI IMG/M metagenome (GOLD analysis project Ga0160427, IMG submission 108194) | Solar panel surface microbial communities from Lawrence Berkeley National Laboratory, California, USA - L | ecosystem: Engineered > Built environment > Solar panel > Unclassified ...
GAGCATCGCCGTCAACGAGCAGTGGAACGACCGTCAGGGCGTCAAGCAGGAAAAGGTCCACTGGCTCGACATCACCGCCTGGCGCGAACTCGCCGAGGCCAGCAAGGACCTCAAGAAGGGCGACCCCATCCTGGTCACCGGTCGCCTGACGAACGAGTCCTGGACCGACAAGGAGGGCAACAAGCGCTCCTCCACCAAGATCGAGGCCGCCACCATCGAGCCCCTCGCCCGCAGTCAGGGCACCGGTGAAGCCCGCGCCCCCGGCACCCAGGCCGCCCGCCCCGCGCCCACGCAGCAGCGCCAGGCCAGCGCCCAGCCGGCCGCCGCGGCCGCCCGTCCCAGCTCCGCACAGGGAGGACGAACGGCGGGTCTGGACATCGACTCGGGCCTCCAGGACTTTCCCCCGGAGGAAGACCTGCCGTTCTGAGGGCCGGCCCCCTGAGCAGCAGATGAAGACGGCCCCCTCTGGGGGCTTTTTTCATGTTCCAGGCCAGGCAAAGGCAGCGGTGAGTCGGCCTGTGGGGCCACCGCACACGGGGGACTCCGGGCGGACGCCCTGCACCCCCGCCACCCGGAACGGCATGACCCCGATGCCCACCATCACCGTGTTCACCACCGCCGGCCACGTCCTCTGGACCGGGCGCGCCCGGGACCTCCGGCACGCCGCCCAGAAAGCCTTACAGCAGTGCGGGCACCTGATGTTCGCCGCCCTGCAGGGGGCCGACCTGCATGACCTGGACCTGCGAGGCGCGAACCTGCGGCACGCCTCGCTGGTTCGCGCGAACCTCAGCGGCTGCAACCTGAGTGACAGCGACCTGCGGGACACCGACCTCGAACGCGCCGACCTGCGGGGCGCCCTGCTGAGCGGCGCGGTGATGTTCCTCAGCCCCCAGCAGGGCGACCATCCCCAGCGCCAGGTCGACCTCACCGGCACCGACCTCAGCCGCGCCCGCCTCGCCGGCACCGACCCGCACAGCACCGCCGCCGGGAGGGTCCCGGTGGTGCCGGACCTGCACGCCAGGGTGGCGGCCGCCGTACAGCACCCGGAGGCGCTCAGCATGGCCACCTGGCACTGCGGCACCACCCACTGCCGGGCCGGGTGGATCGTCACGCTCGCCGGCGAGGAAGGCGAGGCGCTCGAACGGGAGATCGGCACCAACGCCGCGGCCGCCCTGATCTCGCTCGCCAGCGAGGCGCAGACCTTCCAGACCGAAGCGATGTTCGACTTCTACGCCGAAGACCAGCGGGCCCTCAACGACATCCGTCGGCTGGCACAGCGGCCCGGTTGAGGAAACCGGCCCGGCCCCCCTTCCGCACCCCGCTCTTCGCCCTGCGCACCTCGCTCGGCACGTTCCTGTGGGACGCGTCGACCCTGACCCTGACGTTGCCGGGGCGCTGCGGTCAGCAGCCCCACGGGCAGGGCCACCTGCGCCTGACCGGAGAGGCCGCCTCCACCCTGCGTCCGGCGCTGCTGGACTTCGCCCGGACGGCGCAGCTGAAGGCCGCTGTGCCAGAAGGCCCGTGCCGCCCCGCCCGCCCGGTGAACCTGCCGTTCTGAGCAGGTCAGGTCTGGCCGGACCGACCACCCCCCCGCTTCTCCCCCCCGGTGTCCGCCGGAAGAACCCGGTGCTCCCCTGGCAGACTGAGGCGGACCGCCGGCACGGGCGGGCGGGCCTGACGGCCACCCCCCCACGCCACCCGGACTCGGCAGTCCCGACCGGACGCCGCCTCCGTCTGCCGCCCCTCACCCCAAGGAGGACCCGCCCGATGCCCCACGACCAGGACCCCCCCACTTCCCTGACCCCCGGCGCGGCCTCCTGGCGGCGGGCGCCGCTCACCGTCTACACCCGCGCGGCCCAGGAACTGCTCGGCGAGTACACCTACGCAGCACTGGACGCCGCAACAGGAGGCCGGTCCGGTGAGGCGGACGTGCACACCACCCGGGCACGCCGCTGCCAGGTGTTCATGCAACTGCACGTCTGCGGCCACCCGGACACCGCCCGCGCCCGGCTGGACGTCGCCGCGTGCGACGTGCGCGCCCCGTTCATGGTGCGCGACTTCGCCCGCGAGCTGCTGCGCCGCGTGCCGGTCCAGCCGGGCGACCGGACCCTCGAAGAGGCCGAGCACGAACGCTTCTTCAGCCTGACCGCCCAGTTCTTCACCCCCGCCGAGGCGGACGCCGGGGAACTTCCCCTGGACGACTCGGAACTGGACGACTTCGGGCTGGACGACGTCACCCTCGGGGACAGCGGCCTGGAGGACGGCGATGTGTGACTGCCCGCGCTGCCGGCCCGGGGCCCAGCCGTGCTGCCCGCTGTGCGGCGAGACCGCGCCGCAGCGGGTGCGGTTCGACCCGGTCGTGTCGTTCACGCTGCGGGCCTTTCCCGGCCAGGACGGCGAGCACGGCGAGGTCATGGACCCGGAGCCCACGGCCGTCAGCTACACGCTGACCCGCTGCAGCGGCTGCCTGGACGCGCACGAACGTCCCGCCCCCGGCGTGCGCACGCTCGCGGCCCTCGGGTCGGTCACCCGGCTGCCCGGCGGGCACCAGTACGTCCAGACGCTTCCCTCACCTCTCAGCCGCCCCCTGCGGCAAGGACGGTTCCTATGACCTTTCAAGACGATGTCCAGCGGCGGACGGTGCCGGCCAGCGTGCTGACCTGCCGCTGCCACGCCGGAAACCGGTACGAGACCCCCAGTTGCCCCTGCTGCGGCGAGCAGCACCCGGCCGGACTGCGGGTCTTCGCCGTCAGCGCTCCCGGCGTCACGCCGGTGCGCTACGAACAGGACCTGTGTACCGAGTGCCTGGAAGAACGCGGCGACACCCCCTTCCCGGGCGCCGTGCCGTTCCTGGACCTCGGGCCGGTGTACGGGCTGAAAGATTCGACCGACTGCGTACGCGCCGCTGAACTGACGCCGCTGAACCTCGGGTCCCTGCCGCACCTGGTCGCCGCGCCCCCCTTCCAGGGCCCGGAACTTCCCGCCGGCTACCGCGCCCGGCAGGCGGCCCGGTCCGGGCGGCGGCCATGAGCAGCGACCGGCGCGACGACCGGCTGCGGCCCGCCCGATCGTACCGTCAGGGCAACGGGCCCTGGAGCGCCTACGACAGCCCCGAGGCCTACACCCGGGCCGAACTGGCGGCCCTCCGGAAGACCGGGGTGACGTTCGTGCCGGTGGCGTTCCGCGCCGAGACGCGCGAGGCGGCCGCGCAAGACCGCCGGGAACGGACGATGGGCGAATTCGTTCAGGAGGCCCCGGCGCTGCCGGCCCCGATCTGCGACGGGTCGCTGTACACCGACCACTTCGCCCTGCACCTGCACAGTGAAGCCTGGGACAAGTACAAAGACCGGCTGCACCGCCACTTCGGGGAACGCGGCGACGACTGGGGCGGGCGCGAGGTCCCGGCCATCAGCCGCTTCCTGAGCGAGCACCTCGGCCGCCCGGTCACGCTGGTCGCCGCGCACCAGTACAACCACGCCCGGAACGGGTATCCCGTCTGGCAGCTGTTCTGGCACGACCGGGACGAGACGTACCGCACGCTCACCCAGGACCGCGCCAACCCGGTGGACGCCCCGAGGCCCGGCACGCTGCCGATTCAGGCGCTCACCTGGCAGAGCGGCCTCCTGAGCGTGCCGGGCCCGGACGGCCGGACGTTCACCTTCACCCGGGCCGAAGCGGCCGACATCGCCGAGCAGCTCAGGACCCAGGCGCACGGCTGGACGCAGTGCGAGGCGGGCTTCCACTTCACCTTCCAGCACCCGCGCGGCCGACCGTGCCGGGTGACGCTGGTGTGGGTGCAGGGCACGCCGAGCGGCCAGCCGCCGGTGAGCGTGCCGCTGCTGCGCGCAGACGGCCGGATGTACGGCCGCCTGGTGGAGCGGTTCGGCGGCGAGACACCGCGCGGCCGGACGCCTCCCGGCCGCGCCCAGGCCGTGCTGCGGTGAACGGCGAACCGGAGACCTGGACGCCCCCGTCCGCCCTCGCGCTGGCCCTCGAGGCGGCCGAGCAGGTCTCCGGCGCGTTCCTGTACGTCACCCGGCACACCCGCCTGGAACGCGGGCACCTGATCACCGAGATGGACCCGGCCGAGCGGCAGGTGTTCCTCAGCACCCAGCAGGCGGTGCAGCGCACCCTCGCCGAGGACGGCTGGACCCACCTCGCCGACGGCCGGTTCCGGCGCAGCTACCACCACCCGGCCCAGCGGGTGGTGCTGAAACTCGGCCCGCCGCACCTCAACCGCAGCGAAACCGCCCGGAGTGCCGCGGCCGGCACGCACCCCTCCCCCGCGCCGCTGATGCCGGTGCTGCACTGCTCGCCCGGCGGCAGCCTGCTCGCCATGGTGCGCGCCGAGCGGCTGCTGCGACACGACCGCCGCGCCGGAGCCCTCCGCGCGGCCGACGCCCACACCATCCGGCAGCGACTGGCACACGACGTGCGCGGCCTGCACCTGCCCGGCCTGAGCGGGCTGCGCGACCTGCACGACGCCAACATCGGCCTGTGGCGAGACCGCTGGACGGTGCTGGACTACGCCGAACACGGCGACCGGGAACGCGGTGGGCCCTCCGGCCGGATACGCTAGACTGCCGCGCACCACCTGAACCAGGCGCACCACCGACCAGACCACCCCTTCCAGGACGCGGCGGGAGACGCCCGCCCTGTCACGATTCACCCGAGGACCCGCATGCCGACCCTTCCAGCGGAGCACGCCCCAGCCGCAGATGCACGCCCCACCGACCCCCTGAGCCCCGACACCCTGACCTGCTGGCCGCGTCCCGAACGGCATCCGGACGACGCGTACGCCTCGGTCAACTTCCGAACGGACGGACAGACCCACGCCTGGCAGACCGCCGACGGAGTGTACCGGCTGCGCGAGAAGGGCAGCACCGACAGCCTGCTGTTCCCCAGCGACTTCCACGTCTTCACCCCCGACGGCCTGCGCCACGTGCGCAGCTTCGCGGCCATCAGACGGCTGATCGACCAGAGCTTCCTGCACCAGCCGAACTCCGCCGCCGGCCGGGACGCGCTGACCGCCGCCCGGCAGTCGCTGCACGCCCGCCCGGACCTGCTCGCCCTGATCCGGTCCTGCGCCGACAGCGTGCCGGACCTGCCGGACGTGCGCCGCGTCCAGAACCCGGACGAGCGGTTCGCGGCGCTGCACAGCGAACTGCACCTGTCGGCCTGCGACCTGCTGCGCAGCCTGATCGCCGGAAGCGTCGCCGCCCTCGGCCAGCCGCTCGGCTACAGCGACCTCACCGCCCTGATGACCCCGTTCCTGAGGCCCGACGCCCGGATGCCCGACGCCCGGATGACCTGAGACCGGACGGCCAGGTGGGCCCCGTCCGGTCCTCCACCGCCTCCACCGCCGGCCGGGGAGTGCCGGCCAGCGGCGCCCTCCCCGGCCGGCATGAACCAGGTCACTTCCGCCGGAGCGGTGCCCGCCGACCCGCCGTCCCCCGGCCAGCAACTGCGCCACGCCGCCGACACGCTGCAGGAAACGCTGCGCCTCCTTGAACGCCTCTGCCACCCCAGTTACGTGCACGTCAACGCCCCCGAGACCGAAACGCCGGCCCGGCAGGCGCGCGAGGCCCTGCACGCGGCGCACGCCTTCACCTGGGTGCCGACGCTGCGCTCGCTCGCCGCGCGGATGGACGTCACGCCCGACCGGCAGCCGGCGCTCGAGCGGGTGCTCAACACCTTCTGGCAGGCGCTGGTGCAGGCGGGCCTGAACCCGTCGCTGCCCGGCAAGGCCCGGACGCTCCAGCAGTGCGCCGTCACGCTGATCACCGACCTCGAGGAACGCCACCTCACCCGTACCCTCAACTGAAGCGCTGGGGGGGGCGGGCGCGGCCGCTTGAACCGGACGGCGACCGACCTTAAACTTTTCTTCATGAAGAGCACGGCATGACCCGAAGTCCCGGTCCCCTGCACCCCCCCACCCGGCCGGAGGCGGTCCAGTCCGCCTCCGGCGCACGGGCCGAGACCGGCCCGGACGCCAGGAGACCCTGCCCCGCAATGCTGCCCTCCCCCACCCACCCCGGCCTCCTGACCGACCTCCTGCCCCCCGACACGGGGTTTCACACCGTGATCACCACCCACAGCGGCGAGCAGGTGTTCCACCAGGGCCTGCACAGCAGCGAACACCACGGCCACGCCCTGGTCCGCCAGACGCTCGCCACCCTCGCACCCGGCGAGCGGCTGTACGCCGACATCTACGCCCCGGACGGCCGACTGACCTACGAGTACCCCGAACAGCCCTGAGCACGGCACCGACCGGACCGGCCCCGCACTCGGGGGCCGGGGCCGGTCTTCCCTGAGCGGACATGAACGCCCCAGCCCTCCAGCAGGCCGGTCTGAACCTGCACGTGCCGGCCCCGGTCACCGCCCGCAGGCCGCGCCGCGCCGCCACGCCGCACTGGACCCCGGACGCGCCGCTGCTGCGACTGATTCGCCTGCTCGAACTCGGCGACCACCGCGCGACCGCGCTGATCGACCAGGACCTCAGCCCCGCCGCGGCGCTGCACCGTCTCGGCTGGACCCGGATCGGCCACGGCGCGTTCCGGCAGGTCTACGCGCACGCGCAGCACCCGGTGGCCCTGAAGTACGGCTGCCCGGACGCCAACCGCACCGAATGGGACGTCTGCCAGGCCGCCTGCCAGGACGGCACCGACCACGCCGTCACCTTCGCCGTGCACTGGCTCAGCCGGCACGGCACCTTCCTGGCGATGGACCGCGCCGAGACGAGCCTCCGGGAGGCCGTCACCGCCGGCACCCTCAGCGGCCCGGAGGCCCGCCGGGTCGCCAGGAGACTGCAGGACGCCGGACTGGTCGACTGCAGCGAGGACAACATCGGTCTGTTCCGGGGCCGCTGGGCACTGCTCGACGCCTCGGTCTGCGAAGCGCACCTGCTGGAGACGGCCCCTGCGGGCCGGGCGGGTGCCCAGCCCACCGGTCTGCCCTGAAGCGCATGACCCAGACGCAGACAGATCAGGCGCAGGCCGTCCTCACCCTCGCGCCGCTGGTCCCCAGCAGCGTGTTCCGGCCACTGACCGCCCGGCAGGAGCGGCTCGACCGCTCGATCCGCGGCATCGAGGACACCCGGCTGCCGCAGATCACCCGCCGCCTGGTCACCACCGACGCGCAGGGCTGCCCGACCGGGGCCTGCGCCAACGGGCTGATGTGCCTGGCGAACCCGGACCTGCTGACCCTGCGGGCCGACCACATGTTCGGCGACAGCCACCAGCCGGGCTTCGAGGTCAGCGGCGGCGGGCACGTGTATGTCGAGGGCATGCCCACCGCCCTGCTGCACGCCACCGGCCTGCACGGCGAGGAGGTGCGGCTCAGCCTGTGGGCGCTGCAGGACGCCACCCGCGCCGCGCTGGCCCCGTACCTGACCGGCTGGCGGCCGCGCCTGACCTCGGTCGCCGAACTCAACGACGCCCACGTGCCGCTGCCGCTGATCGCACGGGCGCTTCGCGAGCACTATGATCTGCCCAGAGTGGACGACCTGCCCAGAGTGGACGACCTGACCGAGGAGACCGGCCCGTGCCGCGCCTGACGCTGAGAAGCGGCAGCGTGCGCGCCGAACTGGTCCTGTCCCAGGGGGCGTTGCAGGTCACCGTGCACGACACCCCGCATCTCGGCAGCGGACGCTTCATGCAGCAGTACGCCAGCCGACCGGCGGTGATGCTCAGCGGCCGGGCCCAGGAAGAGCAGGTCGATTTCCTGCGGCTGGCGCTGCACGACCCGCGCCTGGAAGAGCGGCTGACCGGCCTGCTCTCCCGGCACGGCCTGAACCCCAGGGGCCTGAGCCGGCACGACCAGGACGAGGTGCAGTTCCTGCTCGGCGAGGCGAAGCGGTCATGACGACACCTGTGCCGGCCTTGCCCGGCCTCATCTGGACGCCGGACGAGGACCTGCTCGAACTCGACGGCCGGGCGGGCCTGAGCAGCGAGCGACTCGGCTGGAACCTGCGCGGCCTGGGCTGGGACCTGCTCGCCAGCGGCACCTCCCGGCAGGTGTACGTCCAGCGGCGCGGCGAGGGGCAGGTGGTGCTCAAGGTCACCGGCAAGGACGCCAACCGCCACGAGGCCGACCTCTACCGCGCGGCCCAGGCGAACGCGGACACGCCGCTGCTGGACGCGCTGATGCCGGTGCTGTGGCTGTCCCCGAATGCCCGGATGCTCACCATGCCGCGCGCCAGCCTGACGCTCTCGGACGCGGTGGCCCACCGGCACATCGCCGCGCGCACCGCACAGGCCGTCGTGCGCCGATTCGAGCGCCTCGGGCTGCGCGACACCCACACCAACAACATCGGCCACTGGCAGGCCCGCTGGTGGATGATCGACTCGGCCGCCGGACGCCACAGCACCCCCCCGACAAGGAGCAGACCATGAACGAGCAGACCGAAACCAGGACCGAGCAGCACCTCAGAAACGCCGTGCAGATCAGCCTGAGCTGCCAGCCGGACCCCCAAGACCCCGAGACCAGCGGACACGACCTGGACGCGAGGCGGAACATCCGCAACCTGAAGGCCAGGACCGTCTGGGGCTGGTGCCAGGTGGAGGTGCGCGGCACGCTGCACGTTCACGGCCACACGCTCACCGTGTCCGAATACCTCGGCGGCTGCAGTTACGCCGGCCCCGAGGACTTCTGGACGAACAGCGACGCCTACGACGAGATGGTCGAAACGGTCCAGGACCGGCTGATCAGCAGAGCCTGCGAAATGGCCCCGGTGGGCGGATGAATCCGCCCGGCTGGACGCCCGGGCAGGAGGCCGCGCTGCGCGCCGGACTGGAACGGATGGAGGACGAGGCCACGGTGCAGGTCCAGCAGCACCTGGTGCAGATCAGCCGGGACGGCCAGGCGGCCGGACACTGCGCCCTCGGCTGCCTGTGCGCGGCCAACCCGCAGCACGTGCGCCTGGTGCTCGACCTGAACCCTGAACGCTGGGGCCGCGGGCCGCTGGACACCAGCGGCTACGCCCCGGCCGGCGCGGACACCAGCGAACGCAGCAGCCTGACCCTGCCGCGCGGCTTCGTCCGCTTCCTGGGACTGGACCGCCACGGCCTGGAGGTGTTCTGGGAGGACCTGACCCCGGAAAGCCGGTCCCTGGTGCAGCGCGGCTTCCCCGAGTTCGGCGAGGGCCAGTTCGTCCACCTGACCGCCCTGAACGACCGCGCCCACCCGGACCACCCGGAACGGCCGCTGCTCCGATTGCCCGAGATCGCCGCCGTGCTGCGCGACGCCTGGAACCTGCCCAGGACCCCGGGGAACGCATGAACGAGACGACCGGCAGCCCCACCCTGACGCGCCGGGACGGCAAGGTGCACACCTTCACCCCCTGGCTGCCGGGAGGCACCGTCCGGGTACCGGCCGGCAGCCAGGACCAGCCGCAGGACGCCGACTACGACGCGCTCGAGCGCGAGACGCTGCTGCTGCGCGCCTTTCACCTCAACCTGGTGATCGACACCGCCGACACCCCGGACAGCGGTGGAGCGCGGGTCCGCTTCTTCCGGGCGGGCCAGGTGTTCGAGACCGACGGGCAGATGGTGTACCTGCAGGACAGCGACCGGCAACCGGACCCGAAGACCTTCCGCACCGAGCACGACCTGCTGCTCGAGGAAGTCCAGGTGCAGACGCCCACCGGCAGCGGCACCGGCTACCTGAACTTCCCGCTGACCCGGCACGGCCTGACCCGGAAGCTCGTGACCACCTGGAGCGACGCGCGGTTCGGCACCCTCGAAACGCAGATCGAGCAGGCGCAACTCGGACGCGGCCTGAAGCCCAAAGAAGGCTGAAGGCGCGGACGTGACCGGTATACTGAACCGCACGCCCCCACCCGCAAGGAGATCACCGTGACCACCGAGCACCAGACGACCGAGCACCAGACGACCAAGCACCAGACGACCGAGCACCAGACGACCAAGCACCAGACGACCGAGCACCAGACGACCGAGCACCAGACGACCGCCGAACACCGCCTGGTGTTCAACACCCTGCAGGCCGAACGCTTCCAGGCGCAGGCGCAGCAGGACCGGCGCGAGGCCGCCCGGCTGCTCGCCCCGGGCGCCGAACTGCGCCTCGGCCCCGACCACGCGCCGCTGCACGCCCGCCTCGCCTCGCTGCTGAACGAGGTCGCCTGCCTGCGGGACGCCTGCGCGGCCGACCTGCTGCCCGGAAGGGCCGTTCCGGGTCAGACCCGGCAGGAAACCGAGGTCGCCCGGCTGTACACGCTGTACCTGGCCGCCCGGCGGCTGCAGGAAGCCGATCACCGCCTGTCGAGCGACGGCCGCTTCCCGGACGGCCGCGAGGCCACCGGCGCCGAACAGGCCGTGGCCTACACCAGAAGCCACGCCATCGACGTGACCGCCGCCCGCCGGGCCTACAAGCAGGCGCAGGCGGGCCTCAACCGCGCCCGGTACCTCGCCCTGAACTGGCCGTCACCGGACCCGGACCTGGCGTGACGGGACCTGGCGTGACGGGGGCTGACGTCATGTCGCCGGCCGACCCCAGCGCGGCGGAACAGCGAATCCTCGGCCAGCTCGGACCGGGGGGTGCGGGGGAAGAAGGGCCAGGTCCAGCCCGCGGCGAGCCGTCGGGTGACCAGCTGGCGGACAGCGGCGACCTGGTTGCTGGCAACCTGGCTGCTGGCGGCCTGGCTGCGGGCGACCCGGCCCAGGTGCCCTGTCCCGCCTCGCTGCTGATCACCCTGCCCCGCGTCCTGCACGTCGGGACGCTCAGGGCGGCCGATCAGGGGCAGGGGGCGGCGAAGGGCGGCGTGTCCTTCGAGGGCCATCACCTGTCGGTGAGCAGTTGCCCGGACGCCTGGCGGCAGATCGCCGGGTGCAGCGGGCCGACCTGGTCGCTGTCGCGGCCCGGGGCCCTGTTCCTGGACCTGCACCGGGCCCGCCGTCACCGCGGCTTCCTGGACGCGCTGCACCGCTGGGGCCGGCGGGCGGGCCTGGCCGCCCCGGTGACGTACTGGGCGTGCCGCCTGCCGGACGCGGACGGCGACGTGAGGAGTGCCCTGTACCGCACGGCCGGGGGAGCGTTCGAGGTGCTGGTGGACGCCCTGTACGACCAGGACCTGGTGGAGCGCCTGGCCGCGGAGACGCAGGCGGACCTGGAGGCGACCGAGCGGTGGCTCGGCAAGCCGCGGCAGGACGGCGACGTGCAGGGTGGGCTGTCCCGCTTCACGGCGAAGCTGGCGGCCGAACTGGAAGGCGCGGGCGGCCTGGCGGGTGGGCCGCTTGCCCTGGTGGACGCCCTGAAGACCGGTCCGGTACGGGCGGTGATGGTCGCCATCGGCACACCGGCCCTGGCAGAAGCGACGGGCATGCCGCTTGACGGGCACGAGGCGGACGACGCCCTGGCGGTGCTGTGGGCCGAGCGGTACGGCCAGGCGGCCGCCAGGGCGGCCGGGCGCGGCGGGCAGGTGTCGGGCGTGTGGTGGCGCGACCGCCGCGACCCGGCACGCTACGTGGCCCCCAGGGGGCTGATCTTCCGGAACCAGGTGGCCCAGTGGACGGCAGAGCGGGCGGAAGGACAGGCCGAATGACGTTCCCGGAACTAAACGTGCAGGCCTGTCCCTACCGGGTCGTCTTCAGCCGACCGAGCCACTGAACATACTGCCACAATGCCTTCAACCCCTTGCCGAACCACTGGAACTCCTGCCAGAGTGCTTTCAACCGTGTTTTCAACGTCTGCATGTTTCTTCCTCCCTTCTGTCCTGAACAGCCTAGCAGGCCCTGCGCGAACACCGGGTGTCGAAGGCACATCAGACCACCCAGACTGGCCAGGAGGTCGCCGCCTGGGTCCCGTCCGGACCTTTACGTGAAATGATTCACTTGCCGTTGTTTTTAGACACAGTGTCCAGTATTTGAGGACTCCGGGTCCGGCCTTGATGTGAAACTATTCTTGAGCTGTCCACTGCGTGAAACGATTCACGTTCTGACAGAGGGTCTCCCCGGTCACGGGCGGGCCCGGAGCGGCCCACCCCTGCCCCACCCGGAAGCGGCATGACCAGACGGCACCCAGATCAGGGACACGAACGGAGCACCGCGCTGCTGCGCGCCCTGCAGGGCGCCCTGAACACCAGCGCCCGCACCATGCACCTGCGAGGCATGGACCAGAACCCCCGCACCGGCGCCCTGACCCCCAGATTCGGCGCCCCCGCCCCGCACTACGCCGCCGCCGCCCAGGCGCACTTTTCCGACCCGAATGGTCACCCCGGGGCGCTGCTCGACCTGCTCGCCCCGCTGCTGCCGTACACCCCGCTGCCCGCCCGGTCCCTGGAAGACTGGCTGCTCGAGCACCCCGAACAGGTCAGCGAACCCGCGTTCAGCGACGACTCCCTACTGAACCCGGCGTTACCCCGCCCGGCCCGCTGGGCAACTTCGAGCAGCTCGCCGTCCGCCTGCTGCTGCGGTCCGAGGGAAGGAAGATCCTCCGACAGTGGCAGAATGACGAAGAAGACCAAGGCACCGAGACCTCACCCGCACCAGGAGACGACCCATGCTGATCCACCTGCTCGAAACCCTTAAAACCGGGTATGGCACCACCGTCTTCACCGCCCAGCGGTACGCTACGCAGGACCCACTGTTCGCCGTACTGGACGATGCCGGCCGCCAGCGCCTGCATGACGTGCTGCGGGACGCGTTCCAGAGCGATGCCCATGAACGACCACGGCGCATCAAGACGCTGAACGGGCCGATCCTCGAGGTCCGTCCCGGTGAACTGAGTGTCTCCACGCCCCACTCCGCCCCCCAGGTCCGTGAACAGATCTACCAGATGCCCAACACCGCCTTCGAGTGCGGCCTCCTGCTGCACGCCCTGATCGGCGACTGGACCGGGAACAAAAAAATCAGCCAATGGCAGGACGAGACGGTCATCCAGATAGACAACATCAGTGTGGCCCTGAAGATCACCGCCGCGCACCTCTCGGACGCCTACAACACACTGAACCACAGCGACCTTCCCGCGCCCACCCACAGCCGCTACGAAGTGCTCGGCCAGGACCATCAGCCCGCAGAGCGCGGCCGGCTGATCCGCGTCCCGGCCCGGCTGAAGTTCCACGCCGATCCCCCCTGGACCGCTGGACCGACCAAGGGCACCCTCAGCATCAGTCCCTCAGACTTCGGCGACGACCTCTACGCCCTGGCCCGCCGCGTCGAACAGAGCGGCCCGGTCCCCCTCACCGCCTTCAGCTACTGAACACAGCCCCACAGGAGACGCGTATGCAGGACTCAGCCGTTCCGACCTCCACCCAGCCAATCACCCAGCCACCCGGAAGGCGGCCGCTGACCGCCGCCGACCTGATCAACGCGCACACCTGCGGATACCCCATCGACCTGGACCGGGTCGCCACCCTGCTGGAACGCACCGCTCAGCTCTTCGGCGGCCCCTGGGACGACAACGCCAGCCAGGTGGTCACCCCCGAGCAGGCCACGGCGATCCTGACCGGGCGCGGCCTGCCGGGCGAGGCCTCAGACGCCCCCGCCCCCTTCACCGCCACGCGCCTGGTGACCCACCGCGGCCGGTACGGCCCCTGGTACGGCGTGGCCACCTACCGCCAGTGCCGCACGCTCGCCGGAACACGCGTCTGGGACAGCCTCGGCAGCAGCGGCCACCTGAGCGCGAGGCGCGCCAACGCCACCGGCCTCGCCTACGGCACGCTCCACGCCCGGCCGGTCGACGCGGACGTGCCGCTCCCCCCAGGCGTCCACAGCGCGGCGGACCTCCCCGCCTTCCGATTGGGACGCCGATGACCCCCAGACCCCGGTTCCTCGAGGAGAACGAAACCATCGGCCAGGGCCTGCTGCGCCTGCTGCGCACCCACCCGCACCTCGACCGCTCCCAGATCCACGCCGCGCTGCCGGCCGTGCACCCCGGCAACCTGGACGGCGCCCTCAAGCAATACGAACAGGAAGGCCGGATCGTCCAGGACCACGGCACCTTCCGCGCCACGCCCACCGGACGCCTCACGGCCTGAACGCCCCCGGTGTGCCGGCGGCAGACGCCGCCAGCGCCCCCGTTCCCTGCAGCGGCAGAATTCAGGTTCACGCCCAGGAGGCCCCGCATGTCCAACGAAATGACCGCCCAGACGGCCGAAACACCCCTCCAGATGATCACGCGCCTGCTCGGCGAGCGGCCAGGTCTCACCCAGGACCAGCTCCACGACACCCTGCGGGGCGTCTCCACCCCGGACCTCAACCAGGCGCTTCAGCAGGCCCTGGAGGCCGACCTGATCACCGTCACCGGCGGCCGGTACGCCCTGAAGCACCAGCCACCCGACCACGCCTTCCTGCCCTTCACCGTCCAGGAAGGCGAAACCTGCGGCGAGCGGCTGCTGCGCCTGCTGACCGAACAGCCGCTGCTGGACGAGGGCAGCGTCGCCCGCACCTGCCCGGACATCCACCCCGGCGTGATCCAGGACGTCCTGGACGCCCTCACCGCCCAGGGCACCCTGCGGCGGCACGGCGAGCGCTACGCCACCGACCGTGGCCTGCTGCTGCTGGCCCTGCAGGTGGGCGTCCAGGTGGACCGTGCCGCCCGCAACCTGAAGGCCACCCTGCCGGACGACATGCCCGGCGAAGGCAGCACCCCCGAGGGCGAACGCTACCTCTACCAGAGCCGGGCGGTGCGCAGCGGCACCGGGCTGAAACACGTGCTCGAAGAGGGCCTGTACCTGCACCGGCAGTACCTGCAGGCGCTGGACGATTCGCAGACGCTGCCGCACCAGCCGAAACCGTCCTGAGATGCCGCTGTTCGCCTGCGAAGGCTGCGGCGGCACCGAGAACACCGCCGTCAGCGGCTACTGGACCCGGCCCCAGGTCCGCCAGGGGCAAGTGCTGGTGTTCCAGGGCCCGGCGCTGTGCGTGAAGTGCCAGACCGGGACGTGGCACGGCCTGTTCGAGCAGCAGAACGCTGCTGCCACCGGCTACCACCTCGGCGAGGACGGCTTCCTCTACCGCCCCGAGCACCCGCCCACCCACACGACGCTGCGGGGACCGGTCCCGCCGGTCCCCGCACAGGAGACATGATGAACACACCGGCTGAAACCCACCCCACGACACTGCGCACCCTGAACGGAGAAGTCTTCTGGTCCGGCCCGGCCAGCAGCGTCGCCGACGCCCTGAGACAGGCGTCGAGAGAACGCGCGCTCCTGCACCACCTCGACCTGCGCGGGCAGGATCTCCGGGGCATCGATCTGCGCCGGACCGATCTGTCCGGCAGCGACTTCTCCCACAGCGACCTGAGCGGCAGTGACCTGACCAGAGCCGAACTGGCCGAAACCCGCCTGATCGGCACGAACCTGCAAGGCGCGCGCCTCACCGCAGCAGACCTCACCGAAGCCGACCTCACCGGCGCCGACCTGACCGGCGCCGACCTGCAAGACACCGACTTCGAGAACGCCACCCTCAGCCGCGCGAAGCTGAGCGGCACCGACCTGAAAAACGCCAGCCTCAGCGGCGCGAAGCTGAACGGCACCGACGTGACCGCCACCGCCGCCGGCCGCATCCCGGTGGTGCAGGGACTGCACCGCAAGGTCGCCGACGCTGTTCAGGACACGGCCCTGCTCGACATGGACCGCTGGCATTGCGGCAGCGCCCACTGCCGGGCCGGCTGGGTCGTTACGCTCGCCGGCAAGGAAGGAAGGGCCCTTGAAGAGAAGCTCGGCACCGGCGCGGCCGCCGCGCTGATCTACGCCGTCAGCGAGACCGCCACCTTCGAGACCGAAACGATTCCCGATTTCTTCGCCGGCAACGACGAGGCCCTCGCCGACATCCGCCGCCTCGGCCAGGTCCGCGCGTGAGCGCGGACGGGCAGACCGTCACGCTCCGGGACACCCGCGGGCAGGTGCTGTGGCGCGGCGAGGCCGAAAGCCTGAAAGACGCCGTCACCCGGGCGGTCCAGGACGGCCGGGCGCTGCGCGGCGCCGTGCTGTACTGCGCCGACCTGAGCGGCACCGACCTGCGCGGCGCCCAGCTGCACGGGGCCCTCCTGACGCACGCCACCCTCACCCGCGCGAACCTGAGCGGCGCCGACCTGAGCGAAGCGGACCTCACCGGGGCCGACCTGACCGAAGCGGACCTGAGTGACACCGACCTGAGGCGCAGCGACCTGACCCGCACCGACCTCGCCCAGGCGACGCTCGACCGGGCGAAACTCACCGGGGCCCGACTGGGCGGCGGCAACCTCAGCCGCGCCTCCCTGACCGGCACCCAGGTGCACGACACCTTCGCCGGCCCCGTCCCGGTGGTCCAGGACCTGCACCGACGCCTCGCGGACGTACTGCAGGACCCGTCCCTGCTCGACATGGCCACCTGGCACTGCGAGACCACCCACTGCCGGGCCGGCTGGATCGTCACGCTCGCCGGACCAGCGGGCCAGGCGTTCGAGACCTCCGTCGGGGTGTGCACCGCCGCCGCCCTGATCTCGCGCGCCAGCGAACCCGGCACCTTCGAGCACGAACGCATCCCCGACTTCTTCACCACCAAGGCACTCGCTCTGGCCGACATCCGCCGCCTCGGCCTCCAGCAAGGACGCGCAGACCCGGCGAATCCGCCCCCCGCGCCCGCCTGAACACGCGCCGCGCCTCCAGGAATACGGGTACACTGAACGCCAGTCCATGACGTCCTGCAGGGGCGCTGTTTCCGGCAGGAGCACGTCCACCCACTCCCGTGGGAATGCACCGCCAGCAAAGCTTGTTTTCGGTCAAGTCTGCCCCCTCCACCCACCCCCGTGGGAATCAGCCGCAGGGAGCAGCGATCTGAACAGCACCGGAGCACACCCACCTTCGTGGGAACCCTGGAACCCTGCCCGAAGTTGCCGGCACCGTTGGCCTCAACCACCTGAAGACCTGATACGCTGCATATCAGCCTCAGTCTCCTGAACCAAGACGGGAAGCATGACAACCCAGACTTCAGGCATCTTCGACAACGTGTTCCTGACGCGATCAACCGCCTGACGCGGTCAAGTGCCTGATGGACGCGGTACTGGCCAAGCCGTGTCCCGCCCACACCCGTGGGAATGGCCCGGTCACCGCATCTGATGTCGAGAAGTTCAATTGTCCCGCCCACACCCGTGGGAAGGCACGCAGGCATTCATCGCCCCCATCTCAACGGCACTGGTGCGCAGAGCTGCCACCCACGATCGTGGGCATGACCCGTTGCTCGGATTCACGCTGCGGATCACCCCCCGGCGGCCCCGGACGTGGGCATCCACCGTCAGCGCCGGAGTGGTGCCCCTCTGGATCATCCTTCCACCCACCTCCGTGGGGATGGCCCGGTCACCGGCCTACAGGTTCCAGTCGCTTCTGGCGTCTCCCACACGGGCGCGAGCGCCCACGTGACACCGGTCTCACCCACCTTCGTGGGAATGGCCTGCAGGCCCCAGTCGCAGACCGTAAGGAACGGCTGAGTTCGCCTCACCCACCCCGTGGGAATCGCCCTCCACGGTCACGCCCTCCTGGGTGACCGTGGAGGTCGTGACCGTTCTTCCCACCGCCGTGGGCATCGTCCATAGCCGCCGCACGCGCCAAGGCTGACGGTAGATGTCCCGCCCACACCCGTGGGGATGACCTGTCGTAGTCAACTGTGACCCAGTCCGTTGAGCCATCATGCCCACATCAGTGGGAATAGCCCGCAATCGCTCCAGCCTTCCAGCCTCATGAGGAATGGGCATCGTCCTCCCCACACCCGTGGGGATCACCCGCGTTCCAGGGCCGGCATGCTCGGATCACCAACGTCCCGCCCACACCCGTGGGGACGTCGCAATGGCGGCCGAACCGATCAGCCCTTCAACCCTGGCCAGACACCCGTCCACCACCGTGCAGAACGGGCACACCGGACCAGGTCGCAGAACCGCTCCGCTCCCGCTACACTGCCGGTATGTCCATCCTTCCCGACTGGCGCATCCGCGAACTGGCCCTGGCCGGCATGATCTCGCCGTTCGAGGACCGGCTGGTGCGCACGGCCGAGAATGCCGGCGTGATCAGCTACGGCCTCTCCAGCTTCGGCTACGACCTGCGCTGCGCCGACGAGTGGAAGATCTTCACCAACGTCATGAGCGTGGTCGTGGACCCCAAAGACTTCGACGAACGCAGCTTCGTGGACGTGAAGCAGGACGAGATCATCATTCCGCCCAACAGCTTCGTGCTGGCCCGCAGCCTGGAGTACATGAAGATCCCAGGCAACGTGATGGTGGTGGCGCTCGGCAAATCCACGTACGCCCGCTGCGGCATCGTCGCCAACGTCACGCCGCTCGAGCCCGGCTGGGAAGGTCACGTCACGCTGGAGTTCTCGAACACCACGCCGCTGCCCGCCAAGATGTACGCCAACGAAGGCTGCGTGCAACTGCTGTTCTTCGAGGGTGAACGCCCCGAGGTGACCTACGCCGACCGGGCAGGCAAATACCAGGGCCAGCGCGGCGTGACCCTGCCGCGGCTGTAGCCCGCGCCGACCACGCGCACCTCCAGCCTGCATTCCCTGCCCGGCCAACTTCGTGCACCTGATATGCTGATCACCAGCCTCGGTTCCCTGCCGAACCGCGACGAGCCGCATGACAACAGCACGATCCTTCCACACCGTTCAGACCGCTTCAAGCCGAAGCCGAATGTGACGCACTGCCTGCCAGCTCGAACAGACTTCAGCGCCTGTTCACCGGGTAAACCACGTGGTCCTGAAGTGTCTCTCCCACACCCGTGGGGATGAACCGACTATGTCGCTAAATTCCCAACTGACGTCATAGTCTCTCCCACACCCGTGGGGATGAACCGAACGCAATTAGGGCATCGTGCCGTCCGCCTGTGTCTCTCCCACACCCGTGGAGATGAACCGCTCAGGTTGGCGCACGCGCCCGTGGCGTACACGTCTCTCCTACACCCGTGGGGATGAACCGATCAGCAGAGCCGGCGTAAACATTGCGAGGACGTCTCTCACACACCTGTGGGGATGAACCAGAGTCAGTACCTATCGTTAATGTCTCTCCCACACCCGTGGGGATGAACCGGAAACGATGTGGGGTAATCAACAATCAAACTCGACTCTCCCACACCCGTGGGGATGAACCGTCTTGGTATTTGAGGTAGTTAGCCCAAAGTAAGTCTCTCCCACACCCGTGGGGATGAACCGTTTTCCAGGGTGACGACGCGGAATGGATCGCCGTCCCTCTGTCGGTGATCGTTTGAATTGGCAATTCTAGCGTTTGCCATGTCATTATCGTTTGCGGTGGCAATGGTTTCCCTGGTTTCCCTGCTTTTTCCCTCTTGAAGCACAGTTCCCGGTTGCTCTCACCCAAGTCGCCTTAAAACATCCAGGCGAAACGCTGGATCCTGAAACGCGAACATCACGCTCCTGGCGCACCCTGAGCCCACCTGTTGCCACCGCAAACGATAAAACGACGTCCATTGCCAGTTCAAACGATAAAACTGATCGTCGTTGCCAGCGCAAAC
>Ga0160427_10000781_pt1 | contig 19410 bp, 11 predicted proteins | sample SolpanmetagenomL_FD_108194 | JGI IMG/M metagenome (GOLD analysis project Ga0160427, IMG submission 108194) | Solar panel surface microbial communities from Lawrence Berkeley National Laboratory, California, USA - L | ecosystem: Engineered > Built environment > Solar panel > Unclassified ...
CGAATTGCTATATAAAATGGACTCTGGTAGGTCTCATTCATACTTTGCATAATTCACTAAATGAGCTGACATATTGTGCAAGGTATGGAACGAGCCCAAGTGCTGTCAAGGTTTATCAAAAGAGCGCAGTACCCTGTTGATGCTTGGTTGCCAACTGATTTCCCAAAGTATCGATATGGCGAGAATCACACGGACTTGATTATGGTTCTCCTGAAAATGACAAATCCAGATCATCACGATCGTTGTACATTATCCGATGCAAGAGAGATGCTGCAGCAACTACTTGAGGGAGATGTGTGATGCATGGCGGAACGAAATCATACAGATAAATTTCCTGATATCAATATTTATTTTCTTTCCAGCATACTTAAGTATGCATAGATGGTAACAATCTCTCATTCTCGAAGTAGAGGCGTTCAGGTGTTTGAGTGAATTACAAGCAAGTATCTTTTTTATTTATTTTTTCATGTATGCACACAAGTTATTTTATTCTTCAATATTGTCTTTTACTTTAGACTTTATTTTATTTTGACCATGTTATTCTGTCTTTTTTCCATGTAACTTATGCGTAATCAAATTCATCACAAATTAGTTTGAATCTATAAAGTCATTCATATCCATATCATAAAATTCCTTGTATCATCCGTCCATAATTGTGAGCATAAAGGCACATGATTGTGCCAGGCTTCGGTCTAAAATACAGGAAAATGTCATGTCAAACATGAAATAACTTGAAATGCGCAAAACTTTTCTCATGAGTAGATTTTATTCTATGTAGAGCCGTGATGCCTGTTTTTGTCAACGGAATCCATTTATCCGTGTGTTGTGAGTGCAGATGTACACATAAAAAGGTAGCGAATACGATTTTGGACGCTATATCCAGAAACGATTCTGATTTCTGACGCTTCATATGTAATTCCGCTCTTGTGTTTCAGGTTCCTGTATCCTCGTTCCCAACAATCCACATGTCATGATACATTACGTACATGTGTTAATGTCAACCACGTTTTCTCAGCATATAAAATGATATTTTGTGGACTTTGCGGATGAAGAGGAATATAGTCGCTTCCAGGCTTTCACGCAGTGATCACAAGTACACACTTATTGATTACATATCGGTCATGGATGTGTCGATGTAAAAAGTGGCAATGACAACCCCCCTTGTCATGTATACTCAAAGAAGATTGGCAAGGTACAGGGGGGTCAAACTTAATATATTTTAAGTTTGGGCATTGATGATCCTGCCGTTTTTTTTGGACAGCTAATCGATTAGAACAAAATCCCTAGCAAATCCAAACAGGGTTGCAGGGTCTGGGATCCTGGTTGCCCCGCCTTTTTTTTGGTACAAAATGGCATGCGTAACTTGGGATCGTGTCACGCGGTCAGGTTCTTGTTGGTGCATGATTGTGTTAGATGACTACTGTACATGCGCCACGCGAGTTCCACGTTTGTTTGTTTTTTCGTTTTTGTATTCAAGAACAACGAGTGGTGGTGACATAAGTCAGATCTAAGTATTTCAAGATTTATTTCTTGGTCTATCCTGGTGCGAAAATCTGTTTGTACTTGTAGCAAGCTGACAGGGTAACATGTGGTCGAGTATTCCGTATATTGACAAATGAGTATGAACCCAAGTCGTGAAGAATAATCATGAATTCATTTTTTTGCTGGGTCGCACTACCTTTCGTTCTCACATGAACCTCTTGACAGGGAAATGATCCTGATAGTGTTTGGCTCTAACTTGGTTTATGCCTGAATTCCGAATTTGTTACATTTGATGTTGATTGTTTGTCGAAGCTTAAAAGTATGAGATAAGGGTAATTCGGTACTGATGTGAGAGAATCAAGACTGCAAAGACTACAGTTCAGTTCGATTCCAACCGGTGCTGTTCCGATGGTGTAGTAGTTTTTTAGTCTTGTCGGTACTAGTAATGCTCGATCAATTATAAAGTATTTTAACTACTTGGTAGAAGTCATTGAACCACTTGGAGCACATTTGTCTACATCTGTATATTGTGGCTTATATTTGTAAGATTTATTGGATTACTCAATATCCCAAGTATAAGTTTCACCATCAAATAGACTTAGCTTATAAATCCACAACCTCATATCAGCTGCAGTACGATTTGTGAAAGCTTAAGCTATACAAACTTCTCTTAGACGTTGAAGTAAATCAATAGCAAATATAACATGTTTTGTAATGTCTCAACCTAATGATCAATATTAATGCTAACTCAGTGAGCTACATCAAACGTTCAGACGATCAGTTCTGTCTCTAGTATGTGCAACTGAACATGTGTATATATGTATAGCATATAGTTGCATAATGTTAATTCATGTAACGTTGTCCAGTCTTTATAATCTCATGAAAGATCCAAGGCGCTTCCAAATATACTGCTATCACACACTCAGGCTTGCAATAATTGTAGTAGCTTGACCAATGGAAGGTGTGATTTTATCGACATCTAGTTCTATTGCGCAGATTTAGTAGGTATCTTTAGTTTTTGCTTTGTTATTCACAAGAGCTGCATGGATCTCAACAAACAAAATAGATGCACCAATTGCAATGGAGGGACGATGCAAAGGAACAACCCACTTTTACAAAACATCTTTAGCTATAGCTTCCGGCCACACAATGTTACCCATGCTAGTGCTTATGCATAGATATCAACAAATGCAAGGTGAAACGATAGACAAAACGTGGCATACCAAGATACACAATGATGATCTGCAATTTAAAGATAAATCTCTGCCGGACGGAAAAGAATTCTTGGGAGATAGGGCACTAAGAAAAGCCACGTTTTCTCATCTTTTATTATCGGGTCAACCACGTTACGACACCCTCTCCACTAGACGGCAGCAAAGCGAGAAAAACGTGTCAAATTCATGATACCATGCAAACAAAATTATTCCGAGGGATTTTGGGAAGCACTATCAAGTTAAGTGCTGACGATCGAATACAGTTAAGAAGATTCTTTGGTGTGTAGGTTGTGCGGCACGTCATGCAATCATGCATCTCCGGTAGTTATGTGCCTTTGTGCTGTATCACTACACGCTTATATTGTAAAGTAAGCTATGTACCCATTATATGCGGTATAATCTTGGTCTCGAACAATACATGTATGTTACTTGTCAGGGTAATGTCTGGCTAGTGAGAAAATTTCAGGCCACAAAATCCAGACACCAAAACTTGTATCAAGATATCATCGTGATATCGAGATATCTATCAACCTGAGTAGATATACAGGACCATATTTGACCATTTAGTGTTTGTTTATTGCGTTTGCCATGTTGCTGTATGAAACGGTGTTGAGGATCAACTTCCCAAAGAAGATTAATCTGATAGCAAGATATCCCTAGGTGTGATAACGCCGAGCTTCAATACCCGGTATGTTGTCCAAGTGGAGCATGATGATCACTATTTAACCGCCGGTAGCTTCTCGTGCATCCTTCGCTTGTAAAATACTTATTGGATATGATATGAAGGTAACTCAACTCATTGAGTGGGGTAAAAAATTCGTCTTGTCTCATCTGCAAGTTATACATATTGGTATGCATTTGCAAACAGGCAGACATTTGCAGCCGGCTAAATTTCACGATCAATGTTTTTCGTAATAGAAGCGACAAAACAATTGTGATAGTGGTTATGATAAGTAATTTGGAGTGACACCTGATGCAAGAAAATAGCTGTAAATATAAATCTGAAGTTTGAGGCTGTCAAATTAACATTCTGTCAGAAGCGATATGTGATGTTGTAGAAAGTCTAATCCTCCAAATCGCAGTGGAATAAGATTCCATTATTCCGATGCCGAGAAAGTCTGTAGGTAATCCTCGCATTTGACCAAACTATGTTAACCCCCTTTTTGTGACCCATGTTCTCTAGATCGAGGACAGTAACACTTTTGTTGCAAAAGTTCTCCGACAGCTCAAGTAACTGCATTGGGATTATGAATAGACGAAGGTCGGGAAATGTATTGATATTGATACTGTTCAAGAGGCCAAACAAACCTTCTGCCAAGCACCAGCAGTTTTCTGTCTTGGGTCTCTCCGGGTAATCGATACCCTTCGTTTCGTTCGTCAACTCAAGAACTGTGATGACTTGAGGAAGACTGCTGATTAATCGATCTGAGCATTTGGTCTTATCTCTTTCTCCAAGAAGATCGTACAAGTCAGCTTGGAGATATCTGAGAGAGACTAGTGATTTGGTGAGTGGATACAGAGGCTCAGGGCAACGCAGATTGAAATGAAGGGATAGCGTCGTCAAGTCTAAGTCACTAATCAAAGTAGTTTTTAGCAAGGCACTTGGCACATGAACATGATTATGGCCAAGCGTCGACTTAATTATCTTGAACCTTCGAAGCGCTTTTGGCAATTGTAGAAACATCATCGCTGCTTTCTCGTTTAGTACAGCGCCTGTCAACTCGATGTTTTGTACAGATGATGAACCTATATAGGAGGGATTGCTCCAATCAACGGTTGAGCCGTTAAGTATAGGTGGTCGAATAACTATCCCTGTATTATATCCATAGGGATCAATAACTCCTCCCATTTCTGGATATGCTACCATTTCTGCTTGAACAGTTTTGAGATTTGGTAGTACGAAGAATGGATAGATCATCTCTGTAGATAGCATATCATGGATTCTGCTCTTGCGAATCTTCAAAACTTCAAGCTTTGATAAGATGTGTGGTGATATTTTGGTAAAGCAAGGGTACGACTATGATCGCGTAAGTATGCGTAAATAGTTGTCCTAGGTAGAACATCAATAGAGTATACATACTGAAGGGCTACCGTTAGCCAATTCTCCCAGCTCGTTCTCAGCCTCTGACCCATTGGTTGTCGTAGTCGTCCTCTCATATGCATCAACATATTCATCAGAACCATGCACGAAATTTCGAAATCCTGTGGATTTGATGCTGCAGTCAAATTTGTTCCAGTAATTTTCCTCACTATGAAATTTGATGAGTGCCCGGAAAAAGTCGTATATGATATTGAACTCCCGAATATTATGATGGATATGCAAGAACATTATAACAGCAAGAGGCCATGATCCATAGCATGCAAGGTGATTGGAGAATGTTCTGTCGAATCCTATTCGCACAGCTTCGCTGCGAATGATAGCAATTTTTTGTTTTATAGTCGCAAGATTCATAAAATGGGGGTGCAAAGTCCCAGTGGAAAAGGTTTCGGACCAACGACTGATTTCGTTGTCGTACCTATCCGCATCTTTCCAATCACAGTGAGCGTTTCCAATTTGTACTCCATGGATTTTTTCGAGTATGCTTGGCTTCACTATGACTAAATGTAGCAGATCTATGATTGCCTTTTGTGTCGCGAGATGTACACGACGAAAAAGACTTGGAGTAGTGATAGCGGAGATCCGTCTGTTGACTAGTCTAAGATCGCACCAAGTCTGAAGTGCTGTGTCAATCTGCTTCAAACTTCTCTCATTTGTCTCTTCTGGTCTGAGTGTCTCGATGATATATGATATGAGCTCGGTTGGAAGATCGTTGAGTCTAAAACTAGCCATATTCTCTGCAGCAGCTGGGAGTCGAAGCTCTCTAGGATGAGTTAGAGTTTTCTTTTTCTTGTGCAGCTGTTCTACGCCATGCTTTGAATGTCTTCTTACGAACAAGACAAATTTGTGAAGGGTTTGATTAACTTCTGCGGCCGAGGAGAATCAAAATTATAGAGATCTACGGAAGCATTGGTTAAGGATGATTTCTTGTTTTCTGAGGATGGTAGTTTATGACTATAGCTATAGCTAGCTATATGTGGAGCTGGTTGCAATCGAACCCTTGAAGTCAACTGCGGATACATAGACATAATTGATCGAATTTATACACTCGGCACAGATACGGCGCGGTCTTGAATACCAATCTTGATTATCAATATTTTCTCAATTGACAAGTGCTATCCGGGTACTTGACCAGTTAATGGATTAATTCGAAAGAGGTGACTCCACGATGCAACCTCAAATTGTGCTACATTGTACAGGAACTAGAACTACTAAGTATCTAGTCGTCCATGCGCATGAATCTCTTTCAGACTCAGGTACTTTTAAATCTTGATTTTAAGATCAATATATATTCAGCTGATATAGATGACCATCAATGGGACAAATCATGACAAGCCAAGAAGTACTAAGCTTACTTAGCTTACAGAATCTGCTTCAGCGATGTGAGGCGTTGCATCGGTGAATGAATGTAGTGAATGTAATGATCTATAATCATTAATGTATTTGCAAGTCCAAACTTTGCAATTATGCCCATATATGAATTGTTACAGAAGTCTCGGAAGTGCATAAAAGTCTTGAAGTTTCTCTTTGCAACACAAACACAACTCCAAATACAAATGGCTAACGTTTCGCTTCAATTGCAAGTGTATAATACGATGTTGAGATATCAACATCTTTAATAAATTGTAAAGCATATATATCGTCAGTTTCTCAACAAGTTTCCCAGCTTGTTTGTAGTCATTCTAGATCTCGCATCATACGATAGGTTTATTCTTAAGCAAATCTCATCCTCTTTCAGGGCCGGTCCATTTCATCAACCAGTTGCAGCCTCGTTTTCCTACTTAGTCAAAGAAATAGCCCTTAACAAAATGCTATGTGGGAATCAGATACATATCCTCTTGAGCCTGTCAACACCAGGTAGAACAAAAAATCGGTGCAAATGGTAATTTGCTCCTTCTTGGCTGTTCTAGACCAGCCGTTCTAAACCACCTATTCACTTACGTGGGTGACAAAATAATTGGCCTCACTTACACCAATTATTTTGTCTAGTAGTTTGAGTACATCGTTTATCTAGACAATCAACTCAGTAAGAAGATCAATTCGATAGATAGAGCAAACAAAAGGTGTGGATGCGGCCACTTATTTTATCAATTACGTATCGCTCTGAGGCCAGGCATGATGTATATGGGTACCGCAGTTGGTTATCGATACCACCACAAGACTTTCAGTGCCTCACCAAATTGGTGAGGGTATGAACGCATTTGTGCGGCACAGGCCTCGTTATGCTTTCGTTTTTGACGCAAGCCGTGTTCATGTTTCAGCCGGCTCAGCCACGCGAACTTACAGCCAGGGCAGCTTCTAGCTGCAAGAAATCCCCCTTGTCCAATAATCTCTTACATCTCTTCTTAAATGGTGGATTGAACAGAGTTGGTGTGAAGGTGCGCAATTGTTTCACATACTGAAACAATGGTGAAGCCAAGAATGGATGTGAAGCTTAGCCTCTATACTTCCAATTATGGAATCTATAGTCTGTCAAAACATCTTGTGTATGAGCCGAGCCTCTTTCGACAACACATATGCATTGCACATCTAGTTGTGGATGTTCGAACTGTAACCATAGATTCCGAGTGTCAAGAGTTCCACAAATATACTGACATGTCGAGTGTTTCCACTGAACGCAAAAGTGTAAGTCCGCGAATTTGAGGATATTCTCAAACCCGGGTTTTATAGATTTATGATGCATATGTAAACATCGAACATACGCCATTGTTAAAAATGTGAACAGGTTATGGCTGCAGGACTAACCTAGATCCTCGGTGATATTAGGGATGCTACTCACCCAAGAATACATCATATTCCTTTAGATGGTATCTAATACCATAGACAATCACCGGTACCCTTGGTAGAAGTCAGTTGGACACAGGTATATGTATCGATGATTGCAAAGCGAGAGCTGCGAAGATATCGACTAGGGCCTTGGCGTGCTTGAACAACATCAAGGTACAATATCAATCTCCAGGTACATCAATGCTAATGCAAACCTTTTTGCACTACCTCGAGCTTTTGAGGTTAATTGCTTGCTTCCAGATCTTGATCTGGCGCATATTTTCCGAGTGATTTATGCTCGTCGCATAGGTCTTTCTATCTACTAGAGCTATAAGAAGAAGTAATATTTCATCGGCCATAAACTATCGAACAATTGGGAAAATTGTAGATCTAGTTGTCTTCAATATTACTGGTTTGAACGTACAAAGGCGAGGAAAACTTACATCTATGTAATGGCATTGATAAGTCGTTACTGACTCGAGATTCATAACATATTTAACGTTTAAGCTCGCGGCTGATTGCTTTGATCATCGGTTGAATCTTGTGCTATTTAGCTATGGCTAGTCGTTTATAATGCATATATTCTACTGTTTGCAGTTTTTGATATGAATAGTCTTCATGGTGAATACCGCTCGATTTTATAAGCTTAAGCAGCTCGGCCGCTATCTGTTCGTATACGTAATCGGGTGCCAAATCCAGTGTATAATACACTGATAGCTAAATACGTGAAGTTGACACAAAGAGTGCTCAGTTGCAGTCAGTGGGGCTCGGAAACCAGAGAGCCTGAGGACTCGTCATACTGCGACTTCAAAATTGGTGAATAAAAGTTGTGACGGTTCAACTGATAATATAGCTACTCTTTAAAACAAAGAGCCTGTATGATCATGCATATGGGCTAAGGAACAGTTACAACCATTATTATTGGTTGTGTTTGACAATCAAACTAACATGAACATGCATAAACCACAAACAATACGCGAAATGCATATGGTGTATCTGCGCGAAGGGGCTTTACAACCGCACTCATACTTTGCACATAAGCATTGTATATATCTGAAACTTCTTACGAAGTTATGGTCAACTTTAATTGGCGTTTGAAGGCCAAGACTGCGAATGAGGCAAGTCAGGAGTTTCAAGCATAATCCTTCTCTTTCTTACTCTTCCATCCCGTCTATCATGTACATGTGGGGATCCGAGATTCCCTTCGCTAATGTTCAGGCTAATTGGACCTTTGGTTGTTGGATACTGAGCTAAGCCTTTATAAGATTACTTCTTCTAGACGAAATTTTGCCTGCCTTGGCTTAACAGCTTCACAACACTGAATATGTAGTGCAATCGATATAGTGTTGACGGAATCCAGCGATGTCGGTCGGCTCCACAGCTTGATTTGTCCCCGAGCTCGGTCTCAAATCTTGAGATGCATATGTCTTGAGTTAATGTTTATCACGAGTCAACCGTTATACACAACACTTGGACATATCATTCGTTGAGTGAAAGTCCCTTGAGAAAAGTGCAATCTTAGGTGATGACAAGCTCAGAAGACGCTTAAAATAGAGGTTTTCGGCCCAGGAATCTCTGGGCAAGAGAAGATATGTTTCAAGATTGAAATTGTGTATCTAGGGTACAAATAGATCTAGATACATGTACAAACTTTTCCAATGGGGCCATTTGCACGTATATGTATCTGATCTCAACGGTCTTACACCAAAGCTTCAAATTAATCGACATGTATCTGAACTCAATAATTGTTACAATATACACTTGCAACTATCAGGCTATAACTCTTTATTAATTTATGTTATCACGTTGATTTGTAGGTTCATATAGTCGACGCCGAAGACCTGCAACAACACTGATGCACCTGTGCAAGATCTTTTGCCCTCGATCGCCTTCCGCTTTAACCCAGGTCGATACGCTATGGCAACCTACTGGAACATGGTAAACATGTTGTTTATAAGATCCAGGATTGAAAAGAAACTTCAAGTCAGATCCCAGTTATACGAGCCAGGTTTGCTATCAAACTACTTCCTGGTCTTGATATTAGAATTGATGGTATCTCTTCATTGATGGTTAAATTAATGCACCTATCATACTTTATCCCAGTTGCAAGAATGTCTTATCTTGAAATCGTTGGCTCATCACATCAGCAACTCGGTTCCTAAGCCAAGGTTTTTACTGGATTCACAAGCATGCTTGTTTCTAAGCTGATCGTTAAGTCCAAAACAGATATTTCTCCGAATTCCTATTTCGAGCTTTTACATATACTAATCACAAGTTCCTCTTACTTCAAATTGTTAATAATTGTCACATTCAGTTACCATCTGCAATCGTGATGAAGCGAGTATAGATAGTACACGCGCGCATTCATTATGTTGACTAATGAAGCTGGTGATAAACTAGGTTTGTAGAGGTATTTCATGTTTTGATGAACACAGAAATGCATGCTGACGTTTGACATTTTCTTGAGATTGTCAATCAGTGCTCGGTGAAACGTGCAAAAAATCCAAACATTGATGCACTCACTTCCTGCTCTTTTCGACCTTTGATTCAATGCCCATTGATACGGGATTTCGCTTATATCTTCATATCTGTGACTCTTGACTTGTAAAGGCAGGCAAACAATCGAGGAGCTCAGACAACCTTCCCTACTCTCACTTCCGTTCGTGCGGGATTACACAAGGCAGTACACGATTAACGAATGGTAAATTGATAAGACGAACCCGGATTGTATGATGATTCAATGTCAAGGTAAGCCCGGGAACGTGATAGCAGTCTACCTGCGGCAAGGATTCTTCGCAAGTCCGTGCCGCACGCTGAAGGACATTGAGAAGGTCATTTCGCTTCACAGTTATATAATAGTTATGTGTAAAGTAGCTTAGCTCTCAAAGAGCGAATCGCTTTGTAGGAAACCCTTCCCATTTTCCATGTATCGTGTAAAGTAGAATTTTAGAATTCCTTTTAGAACAAGTGCTGATTTGGACAATCGTGAGAAACGACATGGTACAAGAAATTCGGAGTGTTCAAGGTTCTGAATACAAAATCACCTGGTATTAGATAATAAGGACTGGGGGCAAAATTGTAATGGCCAGTAAGACTCTGCATCTTTGGCCGATTATGTTTTGTCATCGGCATATACCGACACCCGCTAAAAACTTCTTTGAAGGATACAAACAATAGCGGCTTGCACGTCAATATCCTTCTCTCCCCATTTCGCAATGTTTAATTTTGAGGTCTAACATGTGTCGTTTTTAAATTCCCTTCAAAGTTAATTTTGTATGTGATTTCTCGAACTAGGTTGTACCAAAACGTAATCCATAAGATTCGAGCTTCGTCAACCTTCACATGTGCCGCACGGCAAGAGACTGCACCGCCCAATCGCGAGTATGTTTACAATATACCACTGTGGAGAAGTGCGAGTCGCATGCTTCGTAGCTTTTGACACTGAAAAACGGAAGCAAAGACAAAAACTCTCAAAGGATCTATTTGACATCACCCGAAACTCTGTGCAACATGATAAAATGTATGCACGTATATAGAATAGATGAGGCACATCGATGATACCAGTGGCATATACATAAATTGTATGTGATTCAGGTACGCATTGCAAGTGTAAGAAGTACTCAAACGTTGTTGTCCACTGCCGCCATTATTGTGGTGCAAGGCTATATGCTGTTTGAGCGCTAGTGATGTTTCCAAGAGCTTTAAACGGAAATTCCATGCGCTCTGGGTGGGGTTACTCGAAGCGAACCTCATATTTCTCCATAAGCTCCAACCTTTTACACGAAATTATCAGGACTCTCTTCCATCAACCCGCAATCTTCATCTAAAGTAATATCATGGTGAAGTAGCTGACATGCGGTGGAAGTGTCGGTCACGAATAGAGGAAGGCACGGTGCGATAGCGACTCTACCTTTCATTTCTGCTACAATTGCAACATTGAAGGATGAGTTCGTCAAGTTTTGGCGTATCGGTTCTCGCTCGCTCCATAGCTTCCTTCTTATCGCCGTTGAGGCTTTGGTTTCGAATACTATTCGGAGGGGAGTATCGCTTGAAGAGGTTCCTCTTTGAATTCTTCGAGAAATCGGCTTTCTAGTTGTTGGTACCTTTGATAATGGTATCTTTGTCCCACTCTCTAAGAGGTCCAAGTCAAATATTTACAAAGAATTCATATATTATACTATATTCAAATCAAGCAGGTGATGGTTGATCTGCAAAGACATGTGTAAGAGACGTACATGTACATGCGTGCGTTTACTGCAACATTTTTTAAGTTATAACATGTCCCACACTCTTCAAGGGGTCCAGAAACCTATAGATGATCGATGACCCTGAAGAAATGATATCTGGAGCTGGACTCAGCATTTCCAGATTTGTACCTGCGCCAACCTTGGGGTGTGTATAGAGCTGCGCCATCGATAGCCTCCTCTAACGTGACAGAAGTCCTGGTGGCATATTCAGCAATGTGCCCACACACACACACACCATTCATAGCGGCAGCTCATCTGCATTAATTGCTTCACCCTGAATTTCAAATTTCGACCATATCTTACATGTCGTTATATCAGAACCTCCTACATTATGCTCGTCATAGCATATTCAGCTTTTCTTCCTTTTTCTCCTACAACTATCGCCTTCAGAATTAGATTTACATAGGTCAAGATCCCTCTCACGCAGTATCCAATTCTTTTTTTGATAACCACATACCTCTTCTGGTCCGGTCATGATAATATACAGTACTATTCTCTATCTGTGTCATTTCATATTGCGACGAGGATCGACATTTTCAGCTCTGCAACTTTCTCTTTTGATATAGCGACTTCACTTCGCATAACATTTTAATCAAATAATTCAACTTTAGCATAACTCTTTGTCGTCTTCTATCCTCTCCAAGTCAACATTTAAAAAACTTCGCCAGTAGCTTCTCTTTTCAACACGATTTATCATCTTTTTTCTCTCTCGATAATATCTCCGTCCTGCGAATATTGCAGAAAATTCGTCAACTTATAGCACTTGCAACCTCAATACGACTTCTCACTACGCAGTACATAGTTACATCGTATATTCGCTTTCGTTCTATATTAGCAACCCCATCTTGGTAGGAACCAATAACAAACAGTCTCTTTCACATTCGATCTTGTGATCTACTTTTATAGCGTTTGTCAGATCGACCTACCCGAAAACAACTCGACGAGGCCGCATTTCTTACAAGGGTCAGACACATCACCAAACTTCTCATCGTCACACATCTTTCTGGTCCCCCTGTTTACCTTTTACTTTTTTCTTTCGGAATTAGACCTCTTTTTACAAAATTGTGGGGCCTAGGATCACATCACCAACATCTGCTAGGATTATATATTGCATTGACGGGGTAGTCCTCCTTCGCAAAACTTAGTGCTAGGTGATTCGATTTTTGAGTCTGGTCCCTCGATAGCAAAAGTCAATAGAGAATCACCTCCTCGTTGAATATATTAGCTATTTCCGCGCCATAGAAAAAGAGATAGAAAGACAAGAGAGTTGAGGTCCTTTGTTTCTGCTGGTCCTATTACTATTACTATTACTATTATTATTTTATTCAGGTCTCGAGTTGTAACACAAGCCTGCCCCATCTAATCCTCCACTCTCTTTACCAGCCAGTCCCCGAGGGATCATAAGTCCTTCCTTACTTACCTAGTACCCTCGCAACCACGCTGTCCGGGGGCATCACCCTCCTCTCTTCTTTCCTTTTTCTCGCCCTGCACCACCCACGCACCTTGTCTCTGTCTGTCTGTCTGCCTGATTGATTGACGGACCAACTGGCTGGCTGTACTACTACACTGTGTGTGTGTGTGCTGCCCACGCTTTCTGTCTCTTGGGGGTGGGATAAATAAATAAATACTCGATTAAATAAAATAAATATCATGATCAACGCTTCCTTGCTCCAGCAGCAGCTGCAACACCAGCAACTCCTCCAACGCCAGCAACACCACCATTTGCAACAGCAACAGCAACAGCAACAACAACAGCAACAGCAACAGCAACATTTCCTCATAGAGCAGCAGCGTATACAGCAGCATCAGAGGCAGCTAGAGCAGCAGGCGCACTATCAGCAGCATCCGTATTTTAGTAGCCATTATATCCACTCGCCCGACCTTTCCTCAGTGACATCCCCAATTGAGGATGTTCACTTGAGACACGACTCATACGACCCTCTTGATACTACTGCTCCCAACACATTTTTGGGCCTCTCTTCCTCCAACATGGCAAAGCGACATCACCCTTATAATGGTGCTGGTTTTGTTGCGGGCTCGACTGCAACCGCCTCGGCAAAAAGTTCGAGTGCAATACGGCGTCGAATCAGCAGAGCCTGTGATCAGTGTAATCAATTACGAACCCGTTGTGATGGTAGATCACCTTGTCAACACTGTGTTGGTACGATTTCTCTCTATTTCCCCCTCATTCTATTTTTAATCTTTTTTATGAGTTTCTATTCTTTCATCTTGCTTTCATTCTTGATGTTCACCACTAACTGAACAATTTGACTCCTAGATTTCAATCTCGAATGCAAGTATGCCCGAGAAAGAAAGAAGAGGGGTAAAGCATCAAGAAAAGACATACAACAAGCTGCTGCGCTTGCAGCTGCACAATCTACAAACGGAGAGGCGATTCATGAAAACGAGAATGAGACAGAATCCCATTCTCCTGAAAGTGCGAGCTCCTCTCACGAGAATATGAACCAATCAATGAGTCAAATGCGAGAGGATACATTGACATCACGAGAAAGGACAATTTCGACAGTATCTGCCCGGACAGCGTCCGTCGACATACAGGAGGCTGCTCAAACCCTTGTTCATCATCATCATCTACCTTCGCAACCGCCTCAACAACCACAACAAGTAAAAACACCACAGGAAATACAACATCACCAACAACAGCAAATCTCTCCATATGCAAACGTCAACCATATGAGCGACACATCATCAATACACGTGCCATTCGAACAATATTCACCTTTTAATCACTCTACAAACATGGAACCCCCAAGGACTCTGCCCCAAACGCAGTCCATTTCCCTACAGAATTCAACTCATAGACCGTCTCATGGTTATTCCAATGATTTCATGATGATCTCTCCTACCACACATTCAAACATTCACAACAACATGTCGATGACCAATATGGGTGTTTCACCTTTGACTGGCCTTCTTGGGCATTCTCCAGAAAACAACTCCCCAGGTTGGCTCTCGTTACCTTCTCCACCTACACCGATAGTGGGTCACTCGCTAAAATACCCTGTGCTTACTCCTGCCTTACCTCACATCAACGGAATCATATCACAGAATCTTGCTTGCGAACTGTTGGACCTCTATTTCTTAAACCCATCACTTTCCTTTCTGACTCCTGCGTCACCATATGTTTTGTCGCATGTCGTTAGAAAAAAGACTTTCCTCCATACAACAAATCCCAGAGCGACATCGCCGGCACTTCTGATTTCGATGTTGTGGGTTGCTGCACAGACATCAGATGCTCCAGCGCTTTCATCCTCACCATCTGCACGTGGTCGAATATGCCAAAAGTTGTTGGATACTTGCGTTACTTTGCTCAAACCACTGGTGCACATAAACCTAGGCATGTCACCTAGATCGAGCCATTCGTCTGAGAATGATAATCCAGGTTCTGGTCTTGGTGGTCTAGGATCCATGGGAGCACAAGGTAGAGATGGAATTGGTGCCGCAGGTACACTGGACGATGTGCTCACTTACGCTCATCTTGGTATCGTCATTTCAGCTTCAGAATTTAAACTGGCATCTCTCAGATGGTGGCACTCGGCGTGGAACCTTGCACGGGAACTAAGACTTAATCGAGAGATCGAAATTATTCCACACATGAACGAGGACGAGGATATGCATCTCAACAATAACCACAACATCGTGATTAGCGACGAAGAAAAAGAAGAACGTCGTAGAACATGGTGGCTCTTATATGTGGTAGACAGACATTTGGCTTTGTGCTACAACAGACCCATAGCACTACTTGACATTGAGTGTGTTGATTTGTACCTTCCTCTGGACGACAATTGCTGGCAAGCTGGAGACTTTAACAACGGTGGTGCTATCAATAATGATGCATACCACAACATGAGCCACTCCAACATGTTTGGAAGCCATCCATCCCCCCCTCCATCACTTTCCTCTGGACATAGACCGGGATATAGAGCGGCTGGACCATCATTCCAAGTGACTGGGCCTGGTCTTCTCGGCTTCTTCTTGCCTATAATGGTTATCCTTGGCGAGATTGTAGATCTTCACCATGCAAGAAATCATCCTCGATTTGGCTCTATGGGTGCCAATATTGATTGGGATGATCAAGTTGCTGAGATACAGTCACAGTTGGACATCTACGCAAGGAGCTTGGCTGAATGGGAAGCTTCTATTTTTAGCAAGAGTGACCGAAATGCCAACATGTCACCAATAACTCCAAATGACAACGGATCTATTCCTATGAATTCAAAGTCATACAAACCAAAAACCACCGAAGAGACTCAAGCCAAAATTGTCGTCTCTTATGGAACACACGCTATGCATGTCATGCATATACTTCTTTCTGGCAAATGGGATCCAATTAGCATGCTTGACGACAACGATTTGTGGATCTCATCTGAGAGCTTCATCTCGTCCACTGCACATGCAGTATCTGCGTCAGAGGCTATAAGTGATATCCTCCAATATGATCCTGACTTGAGTTACATGCCATACTTCTTTGGAATTTACCTATTGCAAGGAAGCTTTCTATTGCTTTTGATTGCAGACAAATTACAGGGTGAAGCAAGTCAAGCCGTTGTTGGAGCTTGTGAGACCATTGTGAGGGCACACGAAGTTTGCGTTGTTACACTCAATACTGAATATCAGGTATGTTGCTTCTTCACCTTTAATGAAAGAAACCGGTTTGCTAATTCGTTTCTCACAGCGCAATTTCAGGAAAGTTATGCGTTCTGCTCTCACGCAAGTTCGTGGCAGAGGCATGAACGAGGACCTCGAAGAACAAAAGCTCAAAAGACGCGAAGTTTTACTTCTCTACCGGTGGTGTGGTGACGGCACTGGACTTGCGCTATAATCATCATGATTCCATATCTCACGACGTGAGTTTATGCTCGACCAAAGATTGGCATATCCAGTCCTTTCGTCCGCTCATCAATTACATCGACTCTTTCGCACCTTATACTTTATTCCTTCTGCCACATCTTAACTACATAAACATATGAATGTCCTGTATACTATTCTATCTTGTTTCCTTACATGCTTTATCTTTTGTTTGCTTATCTTTTTTTGCTTTAAAAGTGTAAATGGATAACACGGCGTCGGATTGGAGTATTTGTCTATGGTGTTACAACACTTTTTTCTGGTTCTCAACGTATCTGGTGTTTGGGATACAAGACTTTGCTTGGAGCACATCTTTTCTTTCTTTCCTTTCTTTCTTTTTTCTTTGTATGATAGAAGCACAGCAATATCCTGCATCCTGTGCCTGCCAGGAGGTCGACATTGTACATGTTGAGAAGTACTTATATATATTTGTCTCCTCAATGGTAAGAGACATAATAATGTTATAATCACATTCAGTCTTGCGTCTGAAGTCCACGTGCAATTCAAATAACAAGTTTTATCATGTCATTCGTTGTGTGCTTGAGTTTTCCAAAGGGCAGGTACTAAACATAGTTATAAATCGTGATCGTTTCTTTTCGCTTCTAATCTGTTACTGTTAAAGCTGCAGACGATTTTGAACTCGGTTCAAAAATTGGGGATATGCATGCACCTAAGGGATTTTGTCCTTTTGCTTCTTGTTCTCTGTCGCTTGTAAACATTCTTGTTTTACCATATTTGGATGGCTCTGTCCATGAAAACAATAAATCACTATTGAAATAACTATTATCGTGAGGCAGCTAGTTTGTTTACCTGTGTTCTCCACGCCGTTTGTGATTCTTACATGAATGATGACATTGAATCATTTGCCTGCTTGGATAAGTTCTTTTTTTCTCTTCTTTGTATTTCTCACAAACAAGTCGGTTAGCTCGGGTAGAAGAAATACAAACTGGCCCTTATAATACGAAAAAATAGGAAGGACACAGTACCTGACCACTTTTGAGGGGAGTCTTTCTTCGTATGTATATCTAAGTATCCAATGAAACTATCGTAATTTTTCATAGGATATTCAAAATCTAAGTAGATAGAGTACTGGTGATACCGGACGACATATTGACGTGCCATTGGATTGCGACTCGCTCTTAAGAAATGAAACACGAAAAGATTAATCCCCCCATTTGTCAATCTCAAGTGTGTTCGTAATCGAGACTCTACAGAATCGTACAACATAGCTGTTTAGTATCTCTCGTTTTGACATCTTTTGTCCCTTTTCCTCTTTGTTTTGCGAGGGGCGGGGAAAGTACATCAAAAGAAAAGAATGCGAGAATAAGATTCAGAATTGTAGGGCAATATGATGAGGCTGGTTTGTTTTTACTCCACTAAGAGATCTATGCTGGCCGAATGGTGCAGCAAGGTAAAAAACGGCCTTTTTATGACATGATATTTAAATTTGAATGGTTCAGAACGATATCTGTGTGTACTGCAGTTAATGCGGCACCTTGTGTTCTACAATTGCAAGTCCACACCAGCGCTGGCCAGCTACTAGTGCAAAATAAATAGAGAATTTTATAAATCGCCTAAAGGGTTATCTTATTATCTCAATTGTGATTGAACAACAGAAAGCCGCTGACACAGCAAGATGGAACCTTAATAGACAAGAAATATATAAAGCGATAGGACTTGTATCTAACGGTATTCGCGTGGCCATGATGCCGGTTTATCGCCGCATCAAATATCGTGTGCATATCATGGCACTATCAATTTCTGCTTGCTCTATGCATGTCTTCGTGTAGTATTATACCTATAAGTTCTATTGCACTTGGTGGCATTCGCCGTGACCCATATTGCAATGTTTTTAGCAAGGGCTTCACTTTTCTTTCCATCGATCATGCATGGACCAGGTGGTCAATGTCTGTGCCGCTTTTTATTTTCTCCCACTATTTTATCTTCTTTCGTCCCTGGTTCTCTCCCCATTATTTCTTAACCCCTGTATGATTACTTCTATGCATATGCAATCCATAAACGCAACTTTGACATTAGTTTCCTTGTTTCTTTCTCTTTTCTTAGTTTTATATGTAAAAGCTAGTGGACAAGTCATTTATGTACCACAGAATAAGGGAATGTTATAAGCGCTTGTATTGAGATTTAATCTTAAGTTGATGGGTACCTGGTAAGAAAGGATAGAGAATAGTTCAAAATCTAAAATATGGTCAAGAAGAAGAAGAAGAAGAGGAGGAGGAGAGTAGGGGAGTAATCTGTGGAACTCTGATTGACCGTTGTTTGAACGTTGATAATTTTGGTGGCTTTACGGGGAAATATGGTTCCGCCAATCAGGAACGTGATAGGCTCACGCTAAGTCCTACATAGATTTCAATCAGGGTTGAGATGTTAGGAGGGGGACAACAGCAGATTTAAATTCATGTACCAGTGCACAGGAAAAAGAAAGGTTAGTAGAGGGTTTATTTCTCTCACAGATTGATTTGATAACTATGGCCAGTGAACATATATCAAGATGTTTGACAATTTTTCTTGTTTGATTCAAAAAATTACGTACTGGAGAGTTATTTGGATAACAAGATCGATCGCGTGCTACACAAAAGCTCTTCAACGCACTTAAAAAGATTCGAGTATATACCAATATAAAAACAAAAAGGCTTATAGACTAGTTAGTGAGACTGCTAAATACTAAAGTACATACGTTACGCCTTTCAAATTAACGTTGTGAAAAAAGACGTGA
>Ga0160427_10000783_pt1 | contig 19380 bp, 17 predicted proteins | sample SolpanmetagenomL_FD_108194 | JGI IMG/M metagenome (GOLD analysis project Ga0160427, IMG submission 108194) | Solar panel surface microbial communities from Lawrence Berkeley National Laboratory, California, USA - L | ecosystem: Engineered > Built environment > Solar panel > Unclassified ...
AGACATACGAAGTGCTGTTCGAACCGGTGACGCCAGGGAGAGGACCCCAACCGGCACCCGGGCAAGTATGGCTGCTCGAGGGAGCGGTCTGAGGCACACCAGCGGGTTTCGCCGGATGCTTACAGCGTATCTGGATCACCTTAACCATCGCAGTACTTAGTTCCTGCGCGCTCAGGACCTCCGGGCGGCCGTGCTCGATGCCCAACCGTTTGGCAAGCTCCGGAATGCGTATGAGCCTGCTAAAAGTAGCTCTGGCATCAAGCGGACCCAGATCGTCTTCAGCCGATACCTCGGCAAGTGTCAGAACCCTCGGCTCGTAGGGGCCGGTGGGGATGGCCGTCATGCCATGATCGATGGGCAGCAGTTTCCGCCTGGCCAACTCCTTAAATGTCGCACCCAATACGTTGATGATGTTGTTGCGTGTTCGCTTGTTATCCGAGGCAACGACAGATCGATCCTTCGTGTCCTGCAGAAGAGCGCAGTACGCTGCCGTTGAATTAGCGAAACTGACCGGAGTAATAGCATCGGACCGGAAGCCGGAGATCAACTCTGCCTGTGGGCCGTTCGGATTTTCCGCCGCCTCCCTCCTCAGATAGCGGAAGAATCCGATCAGGGCTGCATGACGTTTGTCTGTGTAAGTGTGAACCTCAGCAGCGAAAGCAACGGGCCATGCCGCAACCAATCGCAAGCAAAACTCACGACCAACGAGCAAAGCCACCTCGTCGAAGTGGTGTGGATTGGAACGCTTCGGCACAAGCGCAGCATACTCAGCCAAAGGCGTCACACCGCTATAGCTACGCCTTTTGGAACGGCTTTTTCCAACGACGGCGCCCACCAAACGCGCGCTTGGATCGTCGGAAAGATCCGGGCATCCGGTTCCATTCTCAGCCATGTGAAGCCCTTGCCATTATTTGATAAATTCTAGTCTATCAGACAAATAAAGATGTATTATGCAGTTTCTGCAGCAGAAGGCTGCTGTCGATCGAGTGCAATCTCGGCTTCGTCTTTGAGCGCATTCAAGTTCATTGGGTGCTACCATCAAGACGTCAAAGTTGATCGTGGTCAAGTAAGATCAACAGGAAAAAGTGTAATTTCCACTTAATTCTTATCCGCCATGCCGCGTGGCGGATAAGAAATGCGGCGGTATTAACAGTCATCGAACCAGCGTCCTAAGCCGCCTCAAACACTACAGGGCAATTTCTATATAGTTGTATCGAATGACTTCGATTTGGGTTGGAGTGCGGTGGTAACGCGTTCCTCTCGGTAGAAACCTGACCGGAGTTGCGAAAAACTGGGTGCTTAACGCGTTTAGGGTGTCGATGAGGACGGATGTCGGTACCAGCGGATCTATCGCCTTGGCTAGCCCGGGTTCGAGCCCCTAGCGCGTTCAGGTGACCGAAGGCTTGCAGGCAGAGGTACCTAATGCCTGTCCGGCGTCTGCGGTGTTCCACGTTCATGGCGGTGTTCCTCACCGGCACTAAGAGCGCCTAACAGAACCGCTTGATCTGATTCATGCAGACGAGGGCGCAGCCGAGCAGGGTGAAGGCCATGTGGATGTCGTCGCGGCGCTCGTAGCGCACGGCCAGGCGGCGCAGCCAGGCCATCCAGGCATGGGTCCGTTCCACGATCCAGCGATGACGTCCCAGGCACTGGCTGCTGTCCACGCCATTGCGCGCGATGCGGGGCTGGATACCGCGGGCCCGGCACTCCGCCCGGCACCGGCGGCTGTCATAGGACTTGTCGGCATGCAGCCTGCGCGGTCTGCGGCGTGAGCGGCTCCGCTTGCCGGAGCGTACGGACGGGATCGCATCCAGTGTCACGGCCAGCATCATGCTGTCGTGGCGGTTGGCCCACTCAGGGTCACGCCGAGCGGCGTGCCTCGGCCGTCGACGACGAGGTGCCGCTTGGTGCCGGGCTTGCCGCGGTCCGTGGGGTTCGGGCCCGTTTCAGGCCCCCTTTTTTGGCGGCGACACTGGTGCTGTCCAGCGAAGCACGGCGCCAGTCCAAATGACCACTCTGCTCCATGTGCTCCAGCAAGGCCTGGTGCAGGGCAGCCCAAATCCCGGCCTGGTGCCAGTCGCGCAGCCGTCGCCAGCAACTCATGCCGGATCCGCACCCCATCTCGGCGGGCAGGTACTCCCACGGCACCCCCGTCCGGAGCACGAACAGCATGCCGGTCAGCGCCGCCCGGTTCGGCACCGGCGGACGACCACCCTTGGGACGTGGCCGCGACGGGGGCAAGAGCGGCGCTACATGTGACCAGAGGTCATCGGGCAGCAAGGGCTTGGCCATGCCAGCCAGATAGAGATCAGGGTAACCGCATTCCAGTTCTGTTAGGCGCTCTTAGGCTGCACGAACATCTATTCCGGAACCGTAGCCTGGGCTACTTACACAGGCCCGCAGCCAGGGCGAAACTGTCAGCATCGGAGCGACCTTGGGACTTGATGAAGCCGAGCGGACCCGCCTCGCCGAGCGCCTGACCCATTGGACTGCCGCGGATAAATCCGGCCCAATCGTGGTGCTCTTTGGCCATAGTCCAGCCCGCGGCTTCGAAGGCAGTACGGCGTTTCCGTGCAGGGCCGAGGTGGGTGCCGATGAATCTGAGTCCACGTCTAAGCTGAAGCATTGGGGGTTTTCCGAGCCGTTCCTGCTCGACGCCTTGCGCGTGAACCTCCTGTCGGAATTGCCGGAATCCGGCGACACGGATACAGCGGCCTACAAAGAGCTGTTTGAGACGAAGGAGGCGGATGCCGGGACGCCACGCGTAATGGAAGTGTTGAAGGCCATACAAGGTCTCGACGGATCCAGGCGCATCGCGACCGCGGTTTTCGGGCCAGCAGCTCGCAAAGCCATCAAACAGGCCCTGGACAAGGTTGTCCCAGCGCCCGGCAAGCGCTGGTGGGTCGATGCCTCGGGCGGGGCGTACGTCTATCCTGGCGTGCTGTCGGTCAGCCAGCTGGGGCTCCATGAACTCCGCATCATCAGCCTTCCCCACCCGTCTAAGAGGAACCGCCGCGCGGACGCAGATTTCACTAAGGCTGAAGCAGACTTCCGCGAGTGGCAGGCTAAGGCCTACTAGCCCAGCAACGTCTCCACATGCCTCATCGCCGCCTACTCCCTGTGTTCTGCCATCATACCCCGGCCCCTAACTGACCAATCCCTTGCCGTTCTGTGAACCGCAGCAAATGACAGGCACCCGCGTGAGGATCCAGGTTTGAAGCTGACGCTGCTCGACACCCACATCATCACTTTCCTGACTGGCAACTCACCGCTGCCTGTCATCAAGCTCGGCGAGCTATTGGATGCACCCGAGTCAACAGTTCGCGCACGATGAGCACTACTGGTCGACAGCAAGATGATCGACTTCGTGGCACAGATCGCTCCGTTTCAGATAGAAGTCAGTATTAGGTCATGATGGGCTTGAAGGTTGCCCAAACCACCCGGAGATAGTTGCTTGACCAGTTCCCCTGCCGACCTATTCCTGAGTCTCTGGGCCACGATAGAGGCCGACAAGGCCAGCCTCGACCTGACTATGCCACCTACCTTTGACGCAAACCTGAAGCGGGTAGCGCGGTCTCTCGTGCAAGCCGAGCCGTTTGACATGGAGCGGGCCGTCCAATGGACGGCCGCCGACCCTATCCGCGCCCTAGTGGTGGCGCAGGCGATCGACAACTACTACGCACCGCTTTCCGAGGGCAGCAAGGTGGTCCACCTTCCGACTGGTCTCCGGCAGGCACGGAGGCGCTTGCGACGAGACGGGTGGCTCGCCAACGTGATCCATGGTGGATCAGTGATCCTTCGTCGCCCTCTCTCCGGCCGTTGGTCCGACCCCGCCATGGCAGTTCCCGAAGGAGAGGGAGCGGCTGCCTTCTTCGACACGCTCCTGGTCGCTCCGCCAACTGTGGAAGCCACCAGTCCGGACGATCCTTCTCAGCCATCGCAGGTATCACTGAGGTTTCTAAGCTGTAGGCCGGATCAGGTCCGGTTACCGCCTACAACAAGCTGGAAGGTAGGCTTGGCGCCCGTCACCCAGGAACTGTGTGATCTAGCGATCTCTAACGGTAGCCATGGTCGATTCACATGCTACGACAGTGTCGCCGCCGACCTTACCAATCGCATCTTTACCATCGTGCAAGCTCTGTGTGAGGCAGGATGCCATCTGATTGCCTTCCCAGAAATGGCTCTTTCACCAGCCACGTTGGACGCACTCAAGGCCGCCGTAGCCATCCATGGGCCGAATAGCCAACTGATGCTGGTATTGGCTGGCAGCACGCCAACCCACCTTCCAGGCGCCGACCGCCCCTTTAATCGCTCCTGTACGCTCAATCATCGAGGCGAAGTGCTCTTCTCGCAGGACAAACTCGCCCGTTGGAACCTGACTACATCCACGTGCGACCGATACGGCCTGGATGGGTCCTCTGGCATGTTGATGGAGCACATCGAGGTCGGTACGGAGCTTGTGGTCGCAGAATTGCCCGGCTTGGGGCGTTTCGCCACGTTGATCTGCGAGGACCTCGGCAGGACGCAACCTGGTTCCTGGATTAGGAAGAACCTCCTCCTCGACCTGCAGTTCACTCCCGTAATGGACAGCGATCTCCATTTTGAAAGATGGAGCGCTATCGACGGGTCCAGAGCAGCGTACGAGGGGGGGTGTCGTGTCTTGGTGGCCAGCAGCTTGCCCCTATCGTTGATGCAGAACGATGCCAACGCCGCCAGGAGCATCGACATCAAGGTGGAACATCCAGGGATCGGGCTCTTTTTCGACCGCATTGAGGAGGGCGTCCGCGGTCTGCAGATCAAGACGCACTCGGCTGGAAGCGAGCCAATTTACGAGGTTGTGGAGTGGGATCCTTCAACCTGGAACGACCTTAATATCACTTGACCTCACTTGATATCACCGCGCCAGTATGATATAAAAGGTTGTGCTGAGGAGAATGCCATGACTGCCGCCACCGCCATTGGGGAGACCATCGAGTTTCTGGCCGCATCGCTGGAAACGGACAATGTGCCGGACTGGGACGTAGGCGTGCATGATCTCTTAGAAATGGTCATCGATCTCATCTCCGAAGGCGATGCAGAGGGCCTCCATGCCTTCTACGCTGCCGTTGAACGTTTTCGCTCGACGGTGCATGTACCTATTGCCATGGCCGATATCGCCCCCCAGCTACAGGTGCTGACGACCCTACTTTCGCTTGCTGCCGTTCGGCCAGGCCAGAAGCAGACCGAGGAACTGGCCCTGCGCGAACAGAAGATTCTTCGCGTGCTGGACGATGCGGGAACCCCGCTGGACAACAGCCAGCTTGCCTCTCGCTCCGGTCATGATCAGGCGGTGGTGTCGCGTGCGCTGCGGCAGCTGCGCGCAGCCGGGCTGGTCACCGCCCATAGGGATTGGCGCCGTAAGCTGAACCAGCTGACCGATAAGGGACGTGAGATCGTCGATGCGATGGCGGGACCGGAGAACGTGCGGGAGCATCTCTCAGTGTTCCTGGCAAAGCTCCTGGAGGCAGATGCCCGCCCGGCTGACGTGTGGGCCATTGCACACAAGGCTGGAGTCAAGATCGAGTCTGTGCTGGTATCAAAACGAAACTCTGGCGTTACAGACGTGGAGGTCGACATTGCAAACTGGCGCATCTCAGTTCCAGGCGAATCCGACCAGCAGGCGCGCTTCCAGCTCGCTAAGGGGCTGGCTCGTCTCGCGGCGTTAGCTGAGTTCCCCATAAGCGCGCCCAAGGGCGAACATGCGGACTTACCGCTTACGCCCATGGCACATGCCCTGCCTCTGTGGCAGGGAAGCCGCCAAGATGCAGTTTTTGAGAGTATCTGCACCTCGGCACTCCTGATGCCAGAACTGCCAACTACGCTGCTCTACCTTAAGTGCGGCGATGTCCTGCAGGTGGCAGACGCATTCAAGGTCACGGAAGATCGTGCCGTCGAACGCCTTCAGCAGCTTGGGCTGCACCAGCCTACGATTGTTGTCTCCCAAGACGACCCGCAGCCCGAGCCATTTCCAAAATCCTCGCTGCATTGAGCCTTTAGCAAGACGATATCCGCCCTGTGTGGGCCCCAAGGTCACTTGATGCCGCCCAGACATCATCTGCTGTGATAACCGGGAATGACCATGTCCGTGACTTTCCAAACCCAAAATCCCCAGCAACTGCTGGATGCCTTTGATGCAGCAATCCTGAAACGGGAACCCACGGGTAAGATTGTCACTTGGGTCAAACACGGCGACATGATCCACTATACCCACACGGCACCGCAGTGGCGTTACAAGGCCTATTTTACTGCAACGATTACTGCGGCGGAGCTAAAGTTCTGCATTATTAGAAACAAGGATGTTGCGGTATCGACGATAGCCTACAGCTTCTACCATGGTCACTTGATCCAGACGTTCCTTGATCACTTTGACCAGTTGTTCTCAGTGGCTAGCGCGAGCGCCATGCCTACATCCGGGGACAGGTGCAATTAGATCTTTCTAACCCTCTCCGCCCGGGACGACTGGATCCGCGTCAGCCCCGGCCATATCATCGGGTGCTGCGGCGGTTGACCTTACTGCAACTGCCAATGCCCTGCCGGAGGAAAGAACGACGCGGATGATTTCCGCTACGATCGCAGATTGCGTGATTGTTGTCCCAATCCACGCTTTGGCGACAAGGTCGATGAAGCCATCGTTGCTGAAATAGCGACCAACGTTTTCGTACGTTATCCGCTTTCCACCACCAGGCCCCCTCAGCCCCTTGTCCGCCTCCAGCAGGCGCCAGTAATCCAGGGGCAGGTACATCCCCTTCGTGAGTCCCATGTCGTCGGGATTGAAGACCAGACGTGGGCAAAGCTTGAGGTAGAACGGGCCCTGATGAAGGCGGAAGCCATGCGGCTCGTTGTCGGGTGGGCATCCGGCCAACTGCAACAACGTCTCGTCCATACGTTCGAGTTCCGCGGTGAGCTGCGCGTCTGGGATCCGGAAATATGCCTTTCCGTCCGCTGACCTATCCATGGCCTTGTATTGAATGATGACGAACGACTTAAACGTTTCGTTGTAGTAGAGGAGGTCAGCCCCAAGCTGTTGCTCGAGAGGCAGCCTATTGGCGAGCACGACTGTAAGCCGCACCCCCTCCCCTTCAAACAAGGCGGCCCCATACGGCATGGCTTTGATCTGCTCGAAGCCCGGGACCTGCATGAGGTCGTTGATGATCATCGGGTCCTCGCGAAGGCGAGCCGATGGCAAGCCGTCCAGGAAAGAGGCAGGAGGATCATCGGTTTTCGGAGACCACGCCTGCAGTTCGTCCCTTGCCAAGCCCGCCAGTGCCAGCGCCGTGGCAACGGTCTCCTTTTGGAAAGCCAGGCTTCGCGACGCCCGACGCTCCAGACCGGCGATGCGGCGACGTCGCACCTCGGCAAACCGTTTCAATACCTGATGGGACGTCGGCGAGAGTTCTTGGAGCGCGGTCACGACAGCTTCAAAGCTCCGTGGTGGCAGGAGTCCGCCATTCCGGAGGACGGCCTCCACCCGCGCCCTGACACGAGCTGGCACGCACGCGACCACGCTGGTGAATGCAATCGGAGATGGTAGTTCAACCAACTTGGTGATGTTAATTCGGCTCATGTCGTGTGCCGCCCGCATCCCGCGGCGGGCGTCACCCAAGTGCGTGACCTTGCCGCGCGTAAGACACAGAAAGACAACCAACGGCAGGTTACGACTGTGTGAGAACTGCGGCACCGCCTCGGCGACGTTCCCATAAATGCCGTACGCGTTCAGTAAGGATTCGCTGCGACTTGCCGAAACGTGCACAACGATCCCCGCAGCCTGTCCCATCAGGTGAGCAATCCTGGATGCGCCCGACTGTCAAGATCGGGGTACACCTTGCTCACACCCGGACGAGTTAGATGCAGAGCACATGGCCAAACTGGGTGGAGGTCCACACGCGATATCGGTCAGACTAGGGTTCTAGCGCGTCAGCTCCGAAGCGCTGGACGCACAGACCTGCAGATACCGCAGCAGTGCGCCTTGATGCATCAGATGATCTGAATGCGACCTGCGGGTTTCCCATATGTTCCGAATGCCGTATGCTCTCCTAATGCCGAGCTTGCGGGTGAACAGGCATCTTCCCACGGCTTTCCATGAGATGGAGCCTGCCGGGTTCGAGAGGATGACACTGGCGCTCCTGTTTAAGGAGCCCGGTATCGCCTTTGCCGCGTTGTACCGAGCGCCCCGTCAACCACAATTCGGCGTTGATGCAATCGCTCGTCGCGACGATAACACGAACGAGGTTGCGTCATGCAAGTGCCACCGGTTGATCCGTAAGGGTCAGCTGACTGAATGGTCGAATGAATTTCTCGATCATTGGGATCGTCACTGGCAAGATCAGAAGATCAAGCGCTTCATCTTGGCCGTAGCCGCTGACGTCCACTCGAAGGAACGGGACGAAGAGGTCAAGGCCGAGACGGCACGCTTCGCAGCATTGGGCATCAAGTACGAGGTCTGGGCACCTGATCAGCTACAGGAAAAGCTCAGACTGCATCGCGGCATTGTCACACAGCATGTCGGTGTCGAACATGTTGAGCGCATCTGTGGTGTCCTGCCGATTACGACGTATCTTGCCACAGGCGAGAGCATTGTCGCCGAAGGTATGTCAGCAGACCTTGCGGTTTCCTTTCGGACACTGGCATCGGGAGCATTGCGCGAGCGCGTCGAACATTTACTCGAGCGCTTCAGATCCGGTCATATAGCTGAGATCTCCGCTGCCCTAGACGAGCTTGGCGCAGGTCCAGGTTGGGAGGTGCTTTCCGCTCCCGACAAGGCTCGCGTGCTGCGTCTGAAAGCTCACCTTCGCATCCATGTGAGCGACGATGCCTCAGCGCTTGTACTCGCGGACGAGGCCGACGAGCTGGCCCTACAAGAAGAGCCAAGACTTCGGGCGTTCCTGACGTATCGGCGGCAGGGCACAGCGGCGGCGCTGACCGTCCTAGGCGAACCAGTAACTCAGGACGGGGCACACCTTCGCGCGGCCCTCCTGCTTCAGCACGGCGATCTCCCGAGTGCGATGAGGGTGCTGGATACACACCCCGTCGACGGGGAGGACGCGGAAACTCTCCGCCTCAGGTCCTATGCCGCGTTGATCTCCGAGGATCGGCGGGAAGCCTTACACTTCGCCGATCGGGCGCTGTCAGCTGCTCCCGACCGCCCAGCGATGACTAGGGCTGCTGCAGTGGCCAGATACGCTGCCGCACTGTCCCCCGGGCTGGAGTGGAAGCGCGCGATTCAAGCCGACCCAGTGCCCCTAGACCTTGTGCGGGACGACGACGTCTCTCGTGGTTACCTGTTACAGGCGCACGAACTCTTCGACTCCCTGCGCCGTAAAGAATTACCCCGCGCTGAGCGCCGTGAATCCCAGGTTTTCGCGCTGGCGTGCCTTTGCAACTTACGCGACCGCCTGCAAGACGCTTCCGGTTACCTGGCCAGCATGCTTGCGGAGGATCCGGGATGGGCGGCCGCTGCACAATGGGGGCTGGCGCGAGCCCTGCCGATGGAGCGCGCACGCCTTAAAGATGGGTTACGCCAGAATGCTGGTGATGGACCGGAGGACGCAGAAGGCCGCATCCTCCTTGCCATCCTAGAGTCTGAGGAGGGAGACCTCACCGAGGCGATCCGGCTGCTCATGTCCGCGACATGCTTCACCACCCCTGAGGCCCTGGTCATGAAGCAGGAGTGGCTCGAGCTCTTTCAACGTCGCTATATGCCCGAGGGCGAGCTAGCAGGACGACACGAGACGGACATCGACGCGCTCCCGCAGCTCGCGAGACGCGCCGAGCAAGACGGGGACTGGTCGGCTTTAGAGGGGTGGCTGGATCGCGTGGCTTCCACCCGCCCCTTCCCGCAAGCGATCGTCGTTCCGATCTCACAGACTTTGGCCGCCGCTGGACGTTGGCAGGCGCTTTCACGTCACTCGGATGCCTTGTTGTCGCTGGCAACGCCTGAGCCCATCCGTATCGCTCTGCATGCGGCAACGCAAACCGGCCAGTATGAAACTGCGTGCAGAATACTTTCGCAGCACAGGACCGCATTCCGCGGTGGTCGCTTACCGGCTGACCTCGCCCGCCTTGAGGCCGAAGCTCTGGCCGGGGCAGGTGATCAGTCACGCGCGATAGCCGTTGCAACGCTGCTGGCGCATGCCGAAGGAGCTACCTCCGCCGACCAAGTCGCGGCCGCCCTGGCGCACCTTCGCACGGGGAACCTGAGAGCGGCCGCTCCGTTCGTTGAGCGCGCCAGGCGCTCCGGCCAGCTATCTCAGCGGCAGGCGGTCGGATTGGCTCAGGCACTATCTCCGGTGAGCAGCGAGATTGCATCCTCGCTGTTGCGAGAAGCTCTGGCCGAACCGCTCGAGCCCAGCTTGTTCGGTGGCGCAATCTCAACGGCCCTCAGACTTGGCATGGACCGCCAAATCGCGCCGCTCCTGGCAAATCTGCACCTCCTGGGGGACGAACCCGACACTGGCGTCGTGAACGTCTCGATCGACGATTTGCAGACGATGCTCAAGGAGCATAACGAAACTGCGGAACGTGCCGCGTCAATGTATCGTGCCGGGCATATTCCTATCCACCTCGCCCTCGCATCGACGGGCGGAAACCTCGCATTGTTTTACCAACTCGACGAGGCAGGCGCCGATGCGCGGAAGAGTAACCCACTATTTCTACGCAATGGATGCATACCCGACTGTCTCGACGCCGAACGTGACATCGTCTCTCAGTCACTACGGTTGGACATCACCGCCCTGCTGATCATTGACCAACTTGGCATGGTGGATGTTCTCGAACAAATGGGCAGCGCGATCTTTGTCCCCTCCTCACTGCCCATTGCTTTGCTCTGGTTGAAAGAAGACCTGCGCCCACCACAACCCGGTCGTTTCTCGGCAATGCGCGAGGTGCTGGCAGCAGCCTCAAGCGACAGGCTGATCGCGTTGGAGGACAACCTCAGTGGCGAGCACACCATAGACCGGCAACCAGGCCACGGGGACGGCCGATTCCGGTGGGTTTTCGAAGCGGGAGGGGGCAGTTCTAAGGCGGACGACCTTCATGAATCGCACGGGCGTTCCATTGAGCATTCTAGCGAGAGCTCTGCAGCTCTCCCTGCCCGGCTGAACGTGCGTGGTCTTGCCAACGGCTTGTTGGAGCAGGGTGCAATCGATCCGCACCGTCACAGCATTCTGCTGGAGCAGTTTGACCCGAATGCCTTGCAAACGGCCTCGAGAACCCCGCTCCAAGGTGACGAGATCGTGCTGCCTGGTGTCGCTGCTGTGGAACTTGCTGTTCTGGGATTGCTGGAGATAACTGCCGCGGCGTTCGACTTGTTCATTCCGGCCGCAGACCTGGAAGAACTGAAAGCGTGGACCGAGCAGTCCGAAAGGAGGCAACCTGTTATCGATCGTCTGGATCGCCTCACGGACCGTGTCGCTGGCAACCTTGCTCATGGCACCTTCCGGACCCTGCCAACGCTCTTCGGGGAAAGCAAGCAGGCTGGGCCGGTGAAGGGCTGCCTCCTGGAACTGGTGAGTATAGGCGACTCGAAGACGTCCCTGACGTGGATCGACGATCGTTATGCAACCGGTCGGCAGCTTCCTGGAGGCGGACGTATCATCGGAACCGTAGAGATGTTGCGTCGATTCGAGGCATTCGGTCTCATTACCCGATCGCGACGTTGGGCTGCACTGAACCAGCTGCGGGTTGGGGATGCACACTTTATCGCACCGACACCCGAGGAGCTTCTATATCACATTGAACTCGCGCCGATCAGCGAGGGAAAACTGGTGGAGACGCCCGCCCTAGCTACCCTGCGAATGCATTTTGCCAAGGCGCTGCAATGGTCCATCAACTTGGATACTACATCAATCCAGGACGGTGGCGATCGGGGAGAACTCCCGTTCCTGGCCGCTTTACGCCGAAGCGCAGATGCCGCTTTGCTGGCTATCTGGGCATCAGAAGGCCAGGACGAGGAGAAGTGCCGGCTTCGATCGGATTGGGTCTGGCAGGCCTTCCGGGTTGATCGTTTACCCGATATCGGCTTGCCAGGCACCAAGCCTAACAGCTGGCGAAAAATTCTCGGCTTAGGTTACGCGGCCACACTTGCCAACGGTTTACAGCTTCTGACGCGTGCGAAAGATCTACCGCGCGAGAAGCGGTTGAGAGCCTATATGCGCTGGGTTGAGCAGCGCGCGCTGCCGCCGTGGGCGCAGTTCGATGAAGAGTTTCTGGCCCACGTTGTGGACACCCTTACCATTCTCCTGCTGGACGTTGGTTCCGGAGGGCGAGAAGGGCACGGACTTGATCCACGTGAGGCTGCTCTCCTGCGATCCATCTTGGGTGAACTTGTTCTTGCTATTCCGGAATTGTTTCAGGCACGCCTACTCAGAAACGTTGCCCTGAGGGACCGCGCTGGTGTCAGCCAAACGGAGGTCATCGAAATCGAGGGCCAAAAGTTCTCGTCGAGCCTGTTCTGGGGTGCGTGTGCGAAGGCTATCGGCGATGGTGCCGCCTCGGTCGCACGCCTCGACGGATCCGGCACCTTGTCCCTCCGTCGTCAATCCGGGAGGGACGATGTCCTAGGACTATCGGGCTGCGTGTCGGGAACCTTTGTAAACCCAGTCATTGGTCTTATGTCCCCTTCGAAAGCTGCTCGGCTTCGGGCGACACGGTCGTTTTTGGACGGTTTAGGTCTGTCCTCGGCGGAAGACGGGGCCGCAGTCGCCAGGATCATGGGAGCCAGGCGACGAGCCGATCGCATCGAGATCGCCAAGAGCTTGAGGCAGGCGAGCCTAGTCACATCGCAGTCCGCGCTCCACATCGCGCTCGCTTCCGGCGCTAGTGTTCCTTGGGCTGATTTCTCGCCGCCCAACCCATCTATTCTCCTGCGCCACATTGGCGTTGAGCCCAGCCCGATGGTCCCACTTCGCAAGCGGCTGCAGTCCGCAGCCGCTCACATCCTAAACGGCTTTGGAGCCGTTGAAGCCGTCCTAAGGTTTGCGTCGTTGCCCGTGCCTCTCCCAGACGTCCTCATGGAAGCGTTGGTAGTTCTTCCAGAAGCCGATCGTGATCTGGTCGAGGCAGCGCTCTGCGGAAAGGATGCCACGCCCATCCAACTCCTGCATGGGCTACGCATAATGCGCTTGCTGGTGAGCCGTGGCCTCATGCGCCACCAACGGTTCGAACTTGCCGTCCAACAGATGACGTCACGGTGGAGCGCAATTGCCGAGCTGTTCACAACCCTTCTGCAGCAGTTCGGAGAGGAGCTTCAGCCGAATGGACCGCTGTCGAGCGGTCTTCGAGAAGACGAGGCTTGTGCCGCAGCCTGGCTGCACGCGGACCATGTGACGCGGGCTGTTCAGGCTACCACGTCAGATCTTCAGGAAATGACGCTACGCCTGCGCGGGCGCCCGGTTTGTCAGCAGGCTGCCCGTACTGTGACTAGGCACCCCGGTTACGATGACACGGCCGATACTACCAGCAGGATGAACGTGGAAGTCCTGTTGTTCTATGGCTTGGGCTATGCCTTAGGTGCCGACGGCCCGGACGCACACTGTCCTGTCGGCCGCGATACCTTGCATGGCCTGAGGACGTTGATGTCGCGACAGATCGGCGATGTGTGGGTGCCTGCGCCATGGCTGCTGTCGGGCCGCGAGCAGGCGGCGGACAACCTAGGATCATGGTTCAGGGTCAGGCCAGCCTGGATCTTCGGGGAGATCGCCGGGGTGGACGGGCCAGCAGCACAGGCGTCAATCCTTTCTACGCTCTCCGAATTGAATGTTCCGCAACTTGGTCGTCCCTTGCTGTGGGCGTTTTCCGGATGGGTGGCATACCCTTACCTCGCACAAGACGGGCAAGCTCTCGCCGCCGCAGCAGCCTGCGAGGTCGACCTTCTTGCCCTGACAAAGGAGGATCCGGAGATCGGCGCCGAGGCACTGGTGTTCGCTGCCAGGGTCGCACAGGCGTCTGGGAACGAAGACGCCCTCAAGGCCTTCGGTAATGAGCTCGTGCGCTACGCCAAGGCGATAGGCGAAACCCATCGCCGCTCCTTGAAGCCCAGCGACCGAGATATTCTACCTAGTCTGCTGGAGGCTGTCGCAGTTGTTTCGAGCTCTGCGGAGGAGAGCAGAGGGTGGGAGACCTTCGCTGCCTTGGCAGCCCGGATCGCATATGCCTGGCCAGCGAGTGTATCCTTCCTTAGAGATGCGATAAGCACGCTCGCCAGCGCTGCATACCCCGAACGCGCGGCAGCTCTCTGGGACGTATGGGTAGAGCTGAGGGCGCTACGGTGATCCTTCACGGCTCCGGCGGATTGGCGACAGCCTCCTTAGCTGACAGCTCTGCCCATGGTGGCGCGTCAGGCATCCCAGCTTCCTGCCATTCACAATTACGCTGTCATGTCGCAGCGTTGAGCCGAGGCGGCAACGCCCTTCGACGCAATACCGGAGTCACTGCCTCTCTGCTTTCGGTTAGGTCCCTCTCGAACCCCCAGAAAGGGCATCAGCACGGCTTGTCCTGATCCCTGCACCTCCGGCGAAAATGCTTTCGACATGCCACGCAATTTGCAGCGCTGCGTTCGCCAGTAGCGGGAGACGCCAGATCGTCTGGAATAGCTCCTCTCATTATTAAAAAATTTCTGATCAAGTCCGGTTTCGCAGCGCCTTGACGAGCAGAGCGAAAGCCGTCGAGGGCTGCCGACGACTAGGATAGTAGAGGTAGTAGCCATCGAACGGTGGACACCAATCCTCATGAACCTGGACGAGGCGCCCATCGTGCACGAAGGGCTCAACCCGATCGGCCATCACATAAGCGGGCCCGGAACCGAAACCTGCCGTTAATAGATGTGGCTAAATCAGGCCGCGGATTTGTTTGGCACTCGCTTGCGGAACCCATCTAGGCCAGCAGTCATGAGCCGCGCTTACAGGCTGGACACATGACCACATGCGACCTCCTGATTGCTGCGATAGGCTCTGTGGGCTGAGGGGATGTCCTTCAGGCGGATTTGGAGATCACCCCTTCGTCCGTATCGCGAACTGGATCGGCATCCAGGTGAAGACGCTGCGCTTCAACGCCGAGAGGTAAGCCGTAGGCTTCATGCCGCCTTGCAGGAACGGCTCAAATGCGTTCAGGCGGGTGCCTACTTGGTCGTCAGCGAAGTAGGGTGCCCGCGGAGCGTTCAGGTTGGCCGAGATTGTCTTGTCGAGCGCCGACGCCGCCACGTCCATCGCGGCGCATCGCTCCAACTGCCATCGCCATTTCACCATAGGAAGGTTCGAGGGTCTCGGCTCCGCCCAGCAGGCCTGCACCCGAGCGGCAGCCTCGGTGACGCCGCCGCGATCGAGGGCCGAGAACATGGCTTCGACGCCACGCGAGATCGCGGTCTCGCTGGGACGGGTAAGTCCCGTGTCCGGTGCTGGGTAGTCAACGTTCGTCCGCTCCGCACCATCGACCAGGACCGGGAAGTTGGCGCTGAGTCCCTCGATGCGAGACCACACCACTCCGGAGCCTGGCGGCAGTCCGCCAGAGCTCCTGAGCACAGCCCAAGCTGACCTAGTGACAGACATCCCATCCCCGATGGGTGCATCCAGGTCGAACGGTCGCGGCTTGGCCAGGAGTGTCGCCCATTCGAGCGCCGCGCCCTGGGCCACGGCCGGACGCGGGTCCAGTGCGGCGAAGCGTTGGCTGGCCACATCGACCAGGAGTGTGCCGTTGCGTCCACCGCGTTGCGGGTTAGCTCCTCGGGCCACGAGTAGCCGTCCCGCATCTCGGCAGTCCAGCCGGAAGGCAACGAAGATGGGAGACCAAGCGACCTGATCGGCGTCCAGGCCCGCATCGCCAGTGGGTGCGCCGGGCAGCCTGAGCGCAGACATCAAGGCCGGGCATGAGCTGCATGCGGCGGGCTGTCCGGCGAGGTCGCATGGCTCCACGATGGTGACCGGCGGCGGTACGGGACGACCGCGGGCGGTAGCACCCTGCGACCAGGCCGGGGAGGCCGCCAAAAGTCCTAGGACGGCCAGAGAGGCCAGACGGATCATCGCTCGGCTCCATAGCAGAGCACCTGCACGGTGACCTTCTGCGCCCGCTCCATGACCTCGTCGGCCGGGAGGGCTGCACGACGTCGTTCGAACGAGGGCTCGACGCCGTTCGCGCTTAGGAAGGAGATCGCGAGCGACCCGCGGATTGCGAAGTTGACGTTTTGCGCGATGTCACCTGTGACGGACGCGGCCTTAATGACGTTCAGCTTGCTCTGCACTACCCCAAGTAGGAGACCAGAGCCGTCGAACATGGGGCCACCGGAATTACCAGGCTGCACGGCGGCACTGATCTGCAGGTTTCGGCTGTCATCCCCTAGGCCCATCAGGGCACTGACGTTCCCGAGGGTCACGTTACCGGAGGAGGCAAGCATGCCGGAGAGCGGGAACCCGTATACGATCACGCTCTCCGCAAGCCGAGGCGGTTCCACCCGGAAGCTGGCCACCTCATCGTAGGGCTGCGAAGCCTTCAACACTGCGAGGTCGTTACTGCCGTCTTTGGCCAGCAAGACTGCCGGGCGCTCCACGTCTCCAACCCGGCGAAGACCGAAGGACCCGCAACTGGCGACGACGTGGTGATTGGTCAGGACGTGGCCGTCTGGCGTTACGACGATCCCGCTGCCGGAGCTCGTAACCTCCCTGCGCGCCGGACGAGGTGGCTGGGGGATGGAGCCCGCGACGGGTTGAACGGGAGCAGGAGGGGCCACTGGGGTGGGAGCGGGTGACGGTGCCGGTCCTGGCGAGGGCAACGCGGCGACGACATCGCCGTGCGGCATGCCATCCGATGGCGTCATCTCGCCATCGCGCGCCTTCATCGCACAGCCGACCAACTCACTCAGGGCCGAGAACGTACCGCGCAGGATATACTTGCGATCCTGCCCCGCGATCGAGATGTGGAGAACGTTCCCGTCGCGGACGGCATGGAAGAACTTCGCGGGTGCCGATTTGTCCAGGGTGCCGACGAGGAAGTTCACGGCCTTGCCGTTAACAGAGCCCTGGATTGAGGCCACGGTATCGTCGTCGACCCACGCGCGGATCGCAACGTTGCTGGCGGGAACGCGCGCGAGGCCTTCAAGGACCGGGCCAACAGAGGTTGATGACGGCGGCCCGCCTGTATCCAAGGAGGACGGTGCGAGGAAGCCCATGAAGACGACTTGGCTTTCACCCTTCGGGACGAAGGCGATGAAGACCAATCGGTCACCATTCGCAAAGTGGGAGAACACCCGACAGGACATGGGCGCTTTCTCAACTTGCACTGCGTGCCCGCGCCAGGTCTCACTGCCGAAGGCAAGCTCCTGCGCGGAAGCCGATCCGATGCAGGCTAACGAAGCGACGGCTCCAAGCCATGATGCCAGCTTCAACCAGGTTCTCCGATCATATCATCGGAACGTTTGCCAAACGGAAGATCCGGCGTAAAGCGTTCAAAGGTGTTTGCCGACCAATTTGGCTTGTTCGCCCGAGCGATCGTTGGTTTGACCACGGTCGGCCAGGAAGACGTGACCGTGGACGAGAGGGAGACGGATATCCGTTGGCTCTATGGCAAGTGCCGGTTAGCCTAAAACGTCCCACCCAGGAAACAGATGATGACCGATGACGTGAAGCACCCAGGGGCGATCCTGGACTTGGCAACAACCGATGCGGATGCATTTCCGGTCCTTGGTGCGGTGAGCCGCGCTCTCCACACCGCTGGCGCACCCCGTACAGATATCGACGAGTTTCAGAGGCAAGCCATGGCTGGCGACTATGACAATCTCCTAAGGGTGACAATGTCATGGGTTACCGTGACCGACAGTCGCGGCCTGTCGATCTAAAGCGACGCCTGATGCTCAAACTGGGAGCCTCTCTGCAGCGGAGGTCAGAGATGTTGAGTTGCCACTTTTAGAGGATGCTGAAGTCACTGACAGCGCGATGCTGTCCTAGGACAGCATCAACTCCGTCGACGATCCCCGAGCTTTTAAGCGGATTGGAGCCTGTCGTCCCGATGCCAAGTAGGGTCATGATCAGGAGGGAGACCTGCGCACGATAGGTGTCCCTCACGCTACGTCCGCTTGCCAGAACGAATCAAGAACATCAGGCAGAAATCTTTTTAGAGGCTGCTTGCAACCGTGCTGATAATCACGGGTGTGGGTGCTTATTGGCGTGGATCGAGGAGCCGATGTCAGTGACCTACGACTCACAGCTCAATCGACCAGTGAAGCAAGCTGGTCTCATGGTCGCCCTGATCACGTTCTGGTCGGTCCACCCTCGTTTGAAGCACGGCATCGATCGGCAGCACACGAGTCGCAAGCGGCTCCCCTTCGCTCTAATAGGACCAGCGAAGTCAGGCCCAACATGTCGCGGCAAGGGCCGCGCACTGCCAGATAACCGGATTGGTCCCACATGAAAGACAGATGCCAGTGCAGGCATCGTTGTCGAGGAACTTGTCTTGACCGACACATCGCAGATCGTCTTCCAGCCTTACCTGTCGGGCGCCCGAGGCAACCTGAAGGCGGGCACCGCAGTGGCGTGCCGCACGCCGGAGGAGGGCATCAGACGGGCAGAACGTGCCATGGCCGGTGGGTCGATTGTGGGTGCCGAGGTCGTACGGGTGACGCATGACGAGGCCGCCGACGAGTTCGGTGAGCCGGAGTTTCTCGCCAAGCTCGGACGTACGCCCGAGATGGCATGAGCTGATCGTTTCCAGCTAGGCTGCGCCCAGGACGTAAACGCGATCCTGACGGGACGACGACTGCGCCGATCGGGAGGACTCATATGATTGGACGCCGCACGGCGTTGGCCTTGGCTGCGGGCACGCTCGCCCCAGGCCTGGCCAGGGCCCAGCCCAAAACTGCCATCAAGGTCGCCCGACAGCCCTCCATCATCTACATGCCGACCTACATCATGGAAACTGGCAAGCTGATCGAGGCCCATGCCGTGCGGCTTGGCCTGACCGGCGTCAGCGTGGACTGGATCACCTTCAACGGCGGCGGCGGCGTCACAGATGCGCTGCTGGCCGAGGGCGTGGACTTGGCCAACACTGGCGTGGGCAACATGCTTCTGTTGTGGGACCGTACCAAGGGCCGGGTGAAGGGGATCGTCGCCACCTGCGCCGAGCCGCTGATACTGGTCAGCCGCAACCCACGCATCCGCACGCTCGCGGACTTCAAGCCTGGCGACAAGATCGCGGTGCCCACGATCAAGGTGTCCACCCAGGCCATCTTGCTGTCCATGGCCGCAGGACGTCTCTACGGTAAGGCAGAGACCGGGCACTTCGATCCGATGACGGTGCAGCTGGGACACCCCGACGCGGTGGCGGCCATGCTCAACCCGCTCGGCGAGATCGACAGCCACTTCG